>MDTB01175968.1_pt1 | contig 23261 bp, 17 predicted proteins | sample 811161 | NCBI WGS metagenome assembly MDTB01 (sample SAMN05326650, study PRJNA326480) | marine metagenome | isolation source: seawater | place: Mediterranean Sea | collected 2009
AGGATGAATATCAATTCTCCGTTTTTGTGCTATATGGAAAAGCTGAAGTATCCTTAAGGGATTCTCTTCAAATTCTTTACTCGATGACACAGAAAGTCGCCCACGCTGAACTGGAAATCCCTCGATATCGCGGCGTAGCCAATCCCAGTTCACAAATGCCAAGGGCAGGCTGCGGCGTTCTTCAGACTCCAACGCAGCACAAAAAATACGCGTTAAATCCCCAACCTCTTTTGCCGTCAGATAGTAGTGCTTCATGAAACGCTCTATACCACGTGCCCCGGCATGATCTTTATATCCTAGCCATTCACCAATTTCCGATTGGAGATCAAATGTCAATCGATCCTCTGAACGCCCAGTGAGATAGTGCAGGCAGCAACGAACCGTCCACAGAAAGACCTCTGCGCGCGCAAAGCTTTTCGCCTCCTGGGCCGTTAAAACCCCCTCTTTAATAAGGTCCTTAACGGAATCAGCTTGGAACAAATACTTGGCTATCCAGAAAAGTGTTTGAAGATCGCGGAGACCGCCCTTACCGTCTTTAATATTTGGCTCAAGAACATAACGTGAGCCGCCCAGCCTGCGATGCCGAGCGTCGCGCTCACTTAGCTTAGCCTCTACAAAAGCAAGCGCGGTGTCTTCTATAACTTCTTCACGAAATTTTTGGCGGAGTTTATCAAAGAGGATACGATTTCCGTCGACAAACCTTACCTCCAAAATAGATGTTCGAATGGTAATATCGCTATGCGAAAGGCGGATACAGTCATCAATGGTTCGGGTTGCATGACCCACTTTCAAACCCAGGTCCCAAAGTAGATAAAGCATCGATTCGATGATTTGCTCAACCCGCGGTGTTAAGCGATAAGGTAATATAAATAATAAATCAATATCAGAGTACGGTGCCATTTCACCACGGCCATATCCCCCCACAGCAGCTATGCAAATTCGTTCCGATTCCGTTGGTTCCGCTGTGGGGTAAACGAGTGTATTCGTTACCTCAAAAGCAAACCTTAAAAGTTTATCGATTAATAGGGCATTGGCGTGGACAGTCGACTCACCAAGGCGGGTATCATTTTCAAAACGCCTTTGGATTTCCTCTCGACCATTATTTAATGCCTCTCGCATGATAGCTAACAGAACTTGGCGTACAGAATTAGGGGGCGCCTCTTCTTCAATCTGATCCAATAGGGCAGCATGCATGGAGCTGATATTGATGATGTCGCTTTGTTTGGTAATGGCGCCCATGGACCCGGTCACATCATTTTCAGAAATATGATCATCCCTAGCACAAGCCGCTGTACCAATCGAACTAATAGTTCACTAATTATTAACTTATTAATTAATCATCAACCAAGGATTTTAAGTGATATAGAAGCTCGAGGGCCTCTCGGGGCGTTACTTTATCAGGGTTAGTCTCCTTGAGCTTCGTAGCGATTTTGGATGAGTGTTTCTTCGGCTCGAAAGTAGGTTTAATTGTTTGAAATAATGGCAGTTCATCCCCCAGCTGAACTAACGAACGACCGTCCTCACTGGACTGCAGCACCGCAAGTATCTCCTCTGCACGGGCAATGACCGATTTGGGAAGACCTGCAAGTTGTCCAACATGAATACCATAAGAGCGATCGGCTGATCCTAGGGCCACCTCATGCAAAAAGATAACATCACCCTTCCATTCTTTGACCCGCATGGTATGACACCGCATCGCGGATAAGCGCGATGCGAGGGCTGTCAGCTCATGATAATGAGTCGCAAAAAGGGCACGGCATTTATTTGCATTATGAATATGTTCCAACGCTGCCCAAGCTATCGACAACCCATCGAATGTCGAGGTGCCCCGACCAACCTCGTCGAGAATTACCAGCGATCTCTCATTTGCTTGATTTAATATTATTGCAGTCTCAACCATTTCAACCATAAAAGTAGAGCGCCCACGAGCGAGATCATCGGCAGCACCTACCCGGCTAAAAACGCGATCAACAACGCCTAAATGAGCGGCCGTGGCAGGAACAAAAGAGCCCATCTGCGCCATTATCGCGATTAAGGCGTTCTGCCTTAGAAAAGTGCTCTTCCCGGCCATATTAGGCCCAGTTAGCAACCATAGGCGGTTAGCTTTTGCTAGGTCGCAATTATTTGGAACAAATGCTTTAGAAAAGGTCTCGCTCAACGCCCCCTCGACGACTGGGTGCCTACCATCAAAAATTTCAAACGTTAAGCTGTCATCAATCGTTGGGCGGACGTAATTTTTCTCCACCGCAAGATTGGCCAAGGCCGAAAAAACGTCGAGGATAGCAAGGGCATGGGCCGCCAGCGCAATTTTATCTCGGTTTTCCGCCACAAAAGAAACCAATTCTTTAAAGATTTCGATCTCTAGATCCAGCGCCTGATCCGCCGCGCGCCTTATTTTCCCCTCCAACTCCCCGAGTTCTAGAGTACTAAAACGAATTGCGCTAACCAGCGTCTGGCGGAGAATGAATGGAGAACCGGCCTCAAGGGAAACTTTTTCAGCATGGGACGGCGTAACTTCAATGTAAAAACCCAGTACATTATTATGGCGTATTTTTAGTGAAGGAATATTTGTTGCGTCACAATATTTTTTCTCAAGGCCGGCAATAAGCCGGCGGCTTTGATCACGCAGGGCAATACATTCATCAAGCTCATGATTATACCCGGGAGCAATCAAACCACCATCACGCGCTAAAAGAGGTAAATCAGTAATCAACGCTCTATCAAGTCTCTCGACCAACGCGGCATGGCCCCCCAATTCTTCGACATGTTTTGAAATTGTCCCTGACAAAGTTGTGGTCTCTTGATTCGATATAAGGGCTCGCAAAGCCTCAGCGGCTTTAAGCCCATCACGGACAGCGGCAAGGTCTCGGGGTCTGCCGTTATCCAGCGTAAGGCGCGAGAGCGATCTTTCTATATCAATGCCGGGCGGTAATAATTCACGTATTTTCTCTCGAACGGTTACATCATCAACAAATTGTTGAACACTTTCTAGCCGCCCTAGAATTTCCTCGCTATCTATCAATGGGGCCGCAAGCCATGTGTTAAGCATGCGACAACCAGCGCTAGTTATTGTTCGGTCTATTGCCCAAAATAGCGACCCTTTTCTATCACCGTCCAGGGTATGGACCAACTCAAGGTTTCGGCGAGTTGCCGCATCAATCTCTAAAAAAGTTCCTTCTGATAAATGTCGGGGTTGCCTAAGATAAGGGAGGCGGCCTTTTTGCGTCAGCTCAACATAACCAACTATGGCCCCACAAGCAGAAATCTCTTGCCGGGTGAAATTTCCAAAGGCATCGAGTGAAATAATACCAAAAGTTTTTTCTAAGCGTTTTTGAGCAGCATCACTTTCGAACTGGCTATTGGGTAGTGGAACTATTAGCTCGCTCCAGTCGCCAAATTGCTCTGACGCCCTTTCGTTTTGAAAAAGGCTTTCAGACACTAGAAGTTCTTTGGGTTCAATTCTTGCCAGAGCCGCCGTTAACGACCCTAAATCTGCTGAACAAACAGTAAACTCACCGGTTGAAATATCTAACCATGATAGTGCTATCGCTCCGTTTATATCGGCCAATGCTGCAAGATAATTATTCTGTGTTCCATCAAGCAATGTGTCTTCGGTAATTGTGCCCGGAGTAACAACCCTAATAACATCTCTGGATACAACAGATTTCGACCCACGTTTTTTTGCATCTGCCGGTGATTCTGTTTGCTCGCAAATTGCAACATGGAAGCCTTTCTTTATAAGTCTCGCAAGGTAAGTCTCAGCGGCGTGAACAGGCACGCCGCACATTGGTATGTTATTACCTTTGTGTTTTCCGCGATGTGTGAGGGTAATATCCAGCGCCGCAGCCGCCTCAACCGCATCATCAAAAAATAGTTCATAAAAATCACCCATCCTATAAAACAATAAACAATTAGGGTGAGCGTTTTTGATATTAAAATATTGAGTCATCATTGGCGTCGTTTTGCCAGTTGCTGACCTTCTTTTTACCGCCTTTTTTTCTACCCGGTTGGGTCCGCCATCTACCATCCAGGTAGTCTATCATTTGGCAGGCCACAGACAAAATAGCGAAAAATTACAAAATGCTATATTTCGGCACTCAAAATTCAAAATAATCGTCTCTTGCCTAAATCATTGAAAACCATCAAGTTATGGGACAATTTTAGATGACAGGTGGAGTCTATGGCCCGCAAAGAAAAGCACAAATCGGCACGAAAAAAGCTGGCAAAAAAATCAGCAGCGGAAAATGTTTCTGGCAGCGGTGTTGGGAGAAATCCCATAAGCAATCTCGAACGCGAAGCCCTAGCATTGCATGCTGGCCCACCGCCGGGAAAACTCTCCATCGCGCCACTGAAAAAAATTACTACCCAACGCGATTTATCTTTGGCCTATTCTCCAGGTGTTGCAGCTCCGTGTTTAAAAATCGCAAAAAATGAGCAAACAGCGTACGATTATACCAACAAAGGTAATATGGTGGCCGTGATTTCAAACGGCACTGCCGTATTGGGCCTGGGGGATCTTGGAGCGATCGGCGCAAAACCTGTCATGGAAGGCAAGTGTGTTTTATTTAAAACGTTCGCAGATATCGATGCAGTAGATTTGGAGGTCGACACACGCGACGTAGATGAGTTCGTTAATTGCGTCCGTTTTCTCGGCCCGGGCTTCGGCGGAATCAATCTCGAAGATATAAAGGCGCCAGAATGTTTTATTATTGAACAGCGGCTCAAAGAAATTATGGATATTCCGGTCTTCCATGATGACCAACACGGCACAGCCGTGATTGCTGCTGCCGGACTTCTAAATGCGTTAGATCTGACGGGCCGCGACCTGAAAAACACCACAATGGTAGTCAATGGGGCGGGGGCTGCAGCGATTGCTTGCCTCGAGTTATTTGTTGCAATGGGCTTTACGAAAGACAACATCACATTATGTGACTCTCGGGGCGTAGTTTATCAAGGCCGAGAGATTGGCATGAATCAGTGGAAATCAGCACATGCAATTAAGACCACTGCCCGAACGCTCGAAGAGGCCATGAAGGGTAGCGATGTTTTCTTTGGTGTTTCGGTTGCTAAAGCCGTGACTAAAAATATGATTAAATCTATGGGGCCAAAACCTATTATTTTTGCCCTTGCCAATCCCGACCCAGAAATTATGCCGGAAGAAGTGCAATCCGTCCGCAAAGACGCCATTGTTGCTACGGGCCGGTCCGATTATCCAAACCAAATAAATAATGTACTTGGCTTTCCTTATATTTTTAGAGGGGCTCTGGATGTTCAAGCCCGGGGTATTAACGATGAAATGAAAGTCGCTGCCGCAAGGGCTTTAGCAGAACTGGCGCGAGAGGATGTACCGGATGAGGTCAGCGGTGCTTATTCGGGGAGGCATTTACAATTTGGTCCTGACTATTTAATTCCAACACCCTTTGATCCCCGCTTAATTTCTGCTGTCCCACCTGCTGTCGCAGCAGCAGCAATTAAAACAGGCATAGCTCGCCGAAAAATTCCTAATATGGATGATTACCGCGCGTCACTAGAAGCACGGCTTGATCCAACCGTTGGAAGCCTGAACGAAATTTTTGAACAGGTAAAGAAGAAGCCCAAGCGCGTCGTATTTGCTGAAGGAGAAGAAGAGAAAGTAATTCGGGCGGCACAGGTGTTCCGCAACGCGGGTTATGGAACCCCCGTCCTTATCGGTCGCAACGACATCGTAGCAGAAAAAATGTCTAGTTTAGGTTTTGAAGGCAGCGAGGCGATCGAAGCTCATAATGCGAGGGTTTCAAAACATAATAAAAAGTACACCAACTATCTTTATAAAAGACTTTCCCGCAATGGGGCCCTTTATAGAGATTGCCAACGCATGGTTAATCAGGATCGCAACATGTTTGCTGCTTGCATGGTGGCATGTGGCGATGCCGATGCAATGGTTACCGGTCTTACCCGCAATTCACCAACTTGTTGGAATGATTTAGCGCGTGCAATCAGCATCGAGAAAGGTCAGCAACTTTTTGGACTTACGGTAGTTTCTGCGCGTGATAGAACCGTTTTTATCGCAGACACCTTGGTCCACGAAAGACCAACTGCAGAGCAACTTGCCGATTTTGCAACCCAATCCGCAGCAAAAGCCCGTGAGCTTGGCCATGAACCACGCGTCGCACTTCTATCACATACAAGCTTTGGCGGTCGATCGAGCAACATCACGGATGAAATAAAGCGCGCAGTAGAAATCCTTGATTCTGAAAAGCGGGATTTTGCTTATGAGGGTGAAATGACAGTTAGCGTGGCCCTAGACCCGGATATGAGAACTTTATATCCCTTCAATCGACTCAAGGGCCCTGCCAATATTTTAATAATGCCCGGTTTGTTTTCAGCGGCAATTTCATCACGTTTGCTGCAAAAACTCGGTGGGGGAACAGTAATTGGGCCCCTGCTTATTGGATTAAGTAAGCCGGCACAAATTGCCCGTTTAGACGCAACGGTTTCAGATATTGTTACTGATGCAGTCTTAGCGGCGCATCAAGCACAAACAAGCCCAAAGACCAACGGACAAAAATAATAGGGGTGAGAGTTATTGCTTCGGTTTCCAGTTTAGACGAGTCTATGGCGCTAATTGCGGGGGGGGAAAATTTCGGACGCATGACGCTGGACAATTATTAAAAACATTAAAGCAGGAAGTGCTATGGCCGTAGAAGTTATAAAGAAATTAGTCCACCCGATTTGGTCTACCAACCATCCCGAAGGGACAGCCATATATGTGCGTCCCAACGCCATGAATGATGTAAAGAGAGCAAACTGCGTCGCGGTAAACCGAACATTGCACAACGCCGAAAGAAATGCGACAAAAGCCGTCGAACCAAGTCCGCCAGTAAAATTATCTGATGCGATCGCGACAAAAAGCCCTACCTCGGTCGCTCCATTTGGATTAGCCGCCAACCAAACAAAAAAGAGGTTGGTGATAGCTTGAAGGACCCCGCCGAGAAATAAGGCCGCAAAAATTCCTATACGGGCAACAACCACACCGCCAGCCAAAACCCCGACCATTGTCATAGGAACACCGTAGGTTTTTACAATCAAAGCGATTTGGGTACCTGAGAATCCAAGTTCCCGAAAAAAAGGATTAAAAAGAGCCCCAGCAATTGCATCTCCATATTTATAAAGAAGAACAAAACAAAGAACCCATACCCAACCTCGACGGCTGCAGAAATCAGTAAAAGGGTCTATTATTGCTCTTTTTAAAACGGCGACCATTTTTATTGGCCTTGCGGTCTCGAAGGCTTTAATGCTCGGTTCCGCGGCTAAAAATGTGGCGGTGATTCCGATAAGTACCAAAGCAGCCATTAAAAAATAGACCCAAAACCAAGATATAAAATCCGAGAGAGCAAGCGGGGCCGCCCCCGCAACTAACAAACCAGAACGATAACCCGCCTGTGTCGCCGCCGCTCCTGCACCCTGTTCAAATTCTCGAAGTATCTCGATCCTGTAAGCGTCTATCACAACGTCCTGGCTGGCGGAAAAGAAGGCAACCAGTAATGCGGTGGCCGCCATATAGGTAAGCCCATTTCTTGGGTCACTAGCCCCCAAAGCAATTATGGAGATCATTAAAAGTATTTGAATAACCAGCATCCAGCTTCTGCGCTGGCCGAGCCAATTTGTTATTATTGGCAATCGAACCTGATCGAGCATTGGAGCCCAAAGGAACTTAAGAGAATAGGGTGTAGCGACGACGAGCAGACCAGTTATAACTGTATTTGAAATATTTTCTCCAGATAACCACCAGGACAGGGTAGAGAAGCCAAGCAGCAAAGGTAGTCCACTCGAAAACCCCATCAAAAATATTACGAGCTGGCGACGATCCCAATAGATCATCAACGAATCCTTCCAGCTCATGGCTTTTGAACGATGTATCACCGGAATGACACGAATGGTCTGCGGTTATTAAAGCGCCAGTGTTTGATTAATTTATCCAGCATTAGGTAGGTATAAATTTTTACACTTCCAAAATTCTGTTGAAACACCCGTTTTCTCGCACAAAATTAATTCCATACAACCTTAAGTTATTTGCGGGTTTTCCGACGTTTCTGAACACTTGTCCATATCCCAATTTGGCCAACGAAAAAGACCGTTAGTTTGATTCGCGCCATACGCGTTTAGTAGTATACGTGAAATATCCCAAATTTTTTATTCATCGCTTTGGACCAAAAGGCTTGCCAGAGAGGTTTGTGGTCGCGCACCGTAATGACTAATTACTTCTGCTGCAGCTGTAGCGCCAAGCATACCACATTTAGCTAATCCATCCCCGTGCGTTAAACCATAGAGAAAGCCGGCAGCAAATAAATCTCCGGCACCAGTCGTATCGACAACTTTCTTAACCTCCTTCGCCGCAATTTCATGTATTGTTCCCCGTTCAACAACAACACAGCCGGCCGAACCACGGGTCAGCGCCGCAATTTCACAGTGACCCGATGTCAGTCTTACAGCTTCTTCAAAGTTGTCGACGTCAAACAAGGCAGTTGCCTCGGATTCGTTTGCAAACAAAACATCTACATGACCGGAGAGAAGATGCAGGAAATCCTCACGGTGACGCTCTACACAAAATGCATCCGATAATGACAAAGCAACCCTTCGACCCGACGCATGAGCCGCTTCAGCGGCTTTACAAAATGCCTTTTGTGCTTCTGGAGGATCAAACAAATAGCCCTCAAGATATGTTATCTCAGCTGCTGCAATAGCTTCTTCATCGATGTCATCTGGACCCAAGTCAACTGAAACTCCCAGGCAAGTCTGCATAGTTCTCTCAGCATCCGGCGTAACCAAAACCAGACAGCGCGCTGTAGGAGAGCCATCCAAAGCAGGCGGGGTATTGTAATCGATACCTATTTTTATCAAATCATCACGAAAAGCACGACCGAGTGCGTCGTCATTGATTTTCCCAATGTAAGCACCCTTTCCGCCAAAGGATGCTATACCCGCCAGCGTATTTGCTGCTGAACCCCCAGAAGTTTCGGTCGTGTCACTCATGGAGGCGTAGATTTCTTCTCCTCGATCAGCATCAATGAGCGTCATCGCACCTTTTTTGAGTTTGAGATCTAAAATCAGGCTTTCGGAAGCCGCAGCAATCACATCAACAATAGCATTTCCAACACCGATTACATCGTGACGCGCAGCGGTCATTAATTTTACTCCAGGTTGCGAGGGAAGCGAGTATAGCCAAAGCGTCTATTCCGCCAAGAGACAATTAACCAGATTTTCTTTTATAAACGATTTAAATCCTACAGACCCTCTATTGTAAGAGTTTTAGAGTTTTCATTATGCACTTGCACCACTAAATGGTAAAAGGCGCTATCAAAATAATTTAAGCCCTCGATATTTTTAAATAATAAATATTTTTGTGTTGTCATCACTTAAAGGATATCTTCAAAGCGGAAATTTTTAAGCGCTTCCATAGGAGCTTAGAAGTTTATTAATATAAGTAAAAGGGTGCCGGACATCAGGCGCAGTCATATAAAGCCCCAAGTTTGGAAAGGACCAAATAAATGTTCAGCAAAAGCCCAGATGCATCGAACCAGTTGAGAGGGGGGGAGGGACAAGCAACTCCAACAGAAAGCCCTAAACCGCCAATAATGCCGGCTGGGCGTGATGGAATTCGGCCAACCTCACTTAGGCGAGCGCGCGAATTTTCTGGGGTTGGCGGAGAAGATCACGCCGCAGGAAATTATGGTGATAGCAAAAAGCTAATTATTGGTCGTGAGATAGTTCTAAGCGGTAATATTAGTGCTTGCGAAAAGCTTGTTGTTGAGGGTTGTGTAGAAACAAATATTACAGCTTGCCGCGAGATAGAAATTGCAGAGACGGGTACTTTCAAGGGGGAGGCAGAAATTGACGTGGCTGACGTGAGCGGTATATTTGAAGGAAATATATGCGCAAATACACTCTTAGTCATCCGTTCTACTGGTCGCGTCAACGGCAAAATTCGCGTTAGACAGCTGGAAGTAGAGCGAGGCGGCGAGGTGTCTGGAGAGATAGAAATTATTCCAGACGCAGTCGACGCCGGATAAAAAGCATTCCACAATTACTATGGGATTACCAAAAAGATTTGCTCATATTTATGTTTTATCTCTCGGCCTAGCCTTATCAGGGTGCATCACAGCAAGTAATAATCTTGATTCTTCTGATAATGCTTCGGAAGAAAAGAATGCGGAGAGTTTTAAACCAGCATCAGGCCAATTAGCGAGGCTCACTAACACAGAGCCCAACCGCAATGCCACCCCCAAAAAGGAGGTGCCGTTTAAACCAATTTCATTGGCACAAATAGTTGGCCAAAATAAAAGCACGCTTATAAAGATTCTAGGAAAGCCAAGCTTCAAACGCAGTGACCACCCTGCAGAAATTTGGCGATATCGTCATAAAGCCTGCCTTTTAGATATTTATCTCTATCGGCCTCTCCAGGCCGACGCCGAGGCTAAACCGCTGGTTAATTATATAGAGGCACGCACGAAACGGGGGGCACGCGCCGAAACTTTGCCCTGCTTAAACATTATCCGGCATAGATTTGTAAAAAATAAATTGAGCTGAAATAAGAAGGTAGGCGCTCACAGAGCAAGCATCGTCTTTTCTTTGTATTGACAGAGATCGGAAAGCATACAATCAGGACAGTTGGGCTTTCTAGCCTTGCACACATAACGCCCATGTAAGATTAGCCAATGGTGTGCGTGCAGCATATATTTTTCAGGTGTTTTTTTTAAGAGCCCTCGCTCAACAATATCGACATTCTTGCCACGCGCTATACCAGTCCTATTTCCTATACGGAAAATATGAGTGTCTACAGCTATAGTTGGAAAACCAAACGCAATGTTCAAAACCACATTTGCGGTCTTGCGGCCAACACCCGGTAACTTTATCAAAGCGTCGCGATCTTTAGGCACTTTGCTTTCATGATCGGCGATTAGCTTTTTGCTCAGGCCAATAACATTTTGTGCCTTAGTTCGGTAGAGACCTATTGTTTTGATGTGTGATATCAGTTTCCTTTTTCCTAGCTTCACCATTTTCTCCGGTGTATCAGCAATTTCAAAAAGTTTTTTAGTTGCCCGGTTTACCCCGATATCAGTCGCTTGCGCGGATAAAACAACCGCAACTAATAAAGTATATTCATTTACATAATTAAGTTCGCCTTTTGGCTCTGGGTCGGCCTCCGCCAGGCGCCGGTAAAACTCTTCAACATTTTCCCGTATCATAACCACAAACTTTTGAACCTTAATCCAGGTCCAAATAACGGACATCCGAACGAGCGTATTCATTCATCATTAAGTTCCAGCACATCAAGCATTGAATATAAGCCCTTATTTTTAGACCGTGCCCACAGTGCTGCCTGCACCGCACCACGAGCAAAAATTTGGCGGGACCCCGCTTTGTGGCTTAGTTCAATTCGTTCACCGTCTGCTGCAAAAATTACTTTATGATCCCCGGGGACATCACCACCCCGCAAAGTCGCGAAACCAATCGTCCCGCGTTCACGAGCACCAGTAATGCCCTCTCGCGACAACACCCCAGCTTTTTCCAATGTTGTACCTCGACCCGCGGCAGCAGCGTTACCTAAGCCTAGCGCGGTACCTGACGGAGCGTCGACTTTCCCCCGATGGTGCATCTCAACCACTTCGATGTCGAAATCCTCATCTAAAATTGAGGACACCTGACGGGTCAATGCAAAAAGAATATTAACGCCCATGCTCATATTTGGGGCATAAACAATTGTAGTTCTCTTAGAAGCCTCTTTTAGGGAATTCTCATCCTCTTCCGTCAATCCCGTCGTTCCAACAATATGAATACAACCTGTTTCTGCAGCCCAGGAAGAATGTTCAACTGTGGCGTTGGGCACAGAAAACTCAATAACCGCATCAACTTCCTTGAATAGCGTTTCCGCATCACTCACAATCTCAATACCTAAAACCCCACAGCCCGATATTGCTCCTGCATCGCAGCCAATTGCGTCACTATCTAAACGCTCGCTTGCGCCTGCAACGACACAACCACTAGTTTCGGTTACTTGCCTAATAACCGCGCCACCCATACGGCCGGAAGCCCCAACAATACCGATTTTCATATCCGTCATGCCATAACCCTCTCTTCGCGTGCGCATACAATACATTGAGGTCGCCGAAAACCTAAAGAAAGAAGCGACGCCCAATTCAATTATAGTTTCGAAACGCCGCTCTCGTTAGCTTAATCGGTTAAATCATCCCAAAGTTCTTTGGCTTTTTTGAAAAACCCTTCAGACTCTGGGCTGGTTGATTTTCTGCTATCCTCATCCTGCGATTTAAGCATCGCCTGAAGTTCATTCAGTTTTTCTTTTTGTTCTTTGGTAAGGTTCACAGGAGTTTCAACTTTAAGGTCAATATACATATCTCCACGGCCCTTGCCCTGCAAACCGCTCATCCCCTTGCCCCTGAGCCTCAAACGGTGACCAGATTGCGCCCCAACCGGTATTGTAACCTTTGCTCGGGTACCATCAATAGACGGCACTTCTACTGAGCCGCCTAAGGCAGCTGTCGTCATGGGAATAGGCACAGTGCAAAGGATGTCAGCTTCATTTCTTAAGAAAAGTGGATGAGTAGCAATCGAAATAAAAATATATAGGTCGCCTGGCGGGGCGCCTCGGGCTCCCGCCTCTCCTTCACCCGACAGGCGAATGCGCATTCCATCTTCAATTCCAGCGGGGATTGTTACCTCTAGTGTTTTTTCTCTTCGGACCGTACCCGCGCCACCACAATCGTCGCACGGTGAAGCGATAATACGCCCTTCACCGTGACAAGTAGGACAGGTACGTTCTACAGTAAAAAAGCCCTGATTAGCCCTTACTTTCCCAGAACCGTGGCATGTAGGGCAAGTGGTTGGCTGTGTGCCCCTTTTGGCGCCAGTTCCGCCGCAGGAGTCGCAAACAACTGAAGTCGGCACGCGTATACGTGTTTCTTTGCCTCGATATGCATCATCAAGCGAAATTTCAAAATTGTAACGAAGGTCAGAGCCTCTCGCCGAGCCGCCACTACTTCGGCTGCGCCCTGTAAAGTCACCAAACATTTCATCAAAAATATCAGCGAAACCGCCGCCGCCAAATCCACCGCCGCCGCCACTACCATCGAAGGCGGAATGTCCAAATTGGTCATAAGCAGCGCGCTTCTGATCATCCTTTAGAACGTCATATGCTTCGTTGATTTCTTTAAATTTTTGCTCGGAGGCATCATCTCCTTGATTTCGATCAGGGTGATACTGCATGGCCTTTTTTCGATAGGCCTTTTTGATTTCATCAGCGGAAGAAGTTTGGGCTATCCCCAAAGTATCATAAAAATCTTCTTTGGCCATTAAGCGAACTCCAACACTATCGAACTGCGTCTAAATTCACCTAAGCAGATTGGTCTTTTTTATCGTCCTTGACTTCCTCAAAGTCAGCATCAACTACCTTTGCATCATCTCCTGGCGCCCCGCCGGTCGCCTCATCAGCGGCGGCGCTCCCATCAGCAGTGGCAGCTGATGCTGCCGCGGCGGCACTTTCCTGTTCCGCCTTATACATAGCCTCTCCAAGTTTCATTGAGGATTGTGTCAATGCATCCAATTTGGCTTTGATTAGTTCTGTGTCGTCACCGTCCATAACCTCACGAAGTGCGGCCACATCAGATTCGACTTGAGCCTTATCAGGCGCATCAATTTTTTCTCCATGTTCGGCTAGGTTTTTTTCTGTTGTATAAATCAAACCCTCGGCTTGATTATCAAGTTCAACCTTCTCTCTGCGGGCCTGATCATCTGCTGCATGGCTCTCGGCCTCCTTGACCATGTCATCAATTTCTTCTTCACTAAGACCACCGGAAGCCTCAATGCGGATTTGCTGTTCTTTCCCTGTCGCCTTGTCCTTTGCACCAACATTTACTATTCCATTAGCGTCTATATCAAAAGTCACTTCTATTTGTGGCACACCACGCGGGGATGCAGGGATACCAACCAAGTCAAATTGTCCAAGGATCTTATTGTCGGCCGCCATCTCCCGCTCACCCTGAAACACACGGATTGTAACAGCACTTTGATTATCTTCAGCAGTAGAGAATGTTTGGCTCTTTTTGGTCGGAATCGTAGTATTACGATCAATAAGCCGGGTAAATACACCACCAAGCGTTTCTATACCAAGTGATAGAGGCGTGACATCAAGAAGCAGGACGTCTTTAACATCGCCAGTCAAAACGCCTGCCTGGATCGCCGCACCGGTCGCAACGACTTCGTCCGGATTGACGCCGCGATGGGGGTCCCGTCCAAAGAACGATTTTACGGCCTCGATAACTTTGGGCATACGCGTCATCCCGCCGACCAAAATGACCTCGTCTATTTCACCGGCAGAAAGGCCGGCATCATCTAATGCCGCCTTGCATGGATTAATTGTACTCGTCACTAGGTCTTCCACTAGCGCTTCAAGCTTAGCGCGAGTGATTTTTATATTGAGATGCTTTGGCCCAGAGGCATCAGCAGTTACAAAAGGCAAATTTACTTCCGTCTGGGTTGACGAGGAGAGTTCGATTTTAGCCTTTTCCGCCGCTTCCTTTAGTCGTTGCAGCGCGAGTTTATCGGTGCGAAGGTCGATGGCTTGCTCTTTTTTGAACTCATCCGCGAGATAATCAATAATTGTAGCATCAAAATCTTCGCCGCCGAGGAAAGTGTCGCCGTTAGTTGATTTAACCTCAAATACGCCATCACCAATCTCAAGAATAGACACATCAAAAGTCCCGCCGCCTAGATCATAAACCGCAATTGTACCGTTTGATTTTTTATCTAGGCCGTAGGCTAACGCAGCAGCCGTGGGCTCGTTAAGGATCCTGAGGACCTCTAACCCTGCTATCCGTCCCGCATCTTTTGTCGCTTGACGCTGAGAGTCATTGAAATAGGCTGGAACTGTGATTACTGCCTCAGTAACCTCCTCACCGAGATGGGCTTCAGCCGTTTCCTTCATCTTCATTAGGATAAAAGCAGAGATCTCGCTTGGCGAATATTGCTTGTCTCGGGAGTTCACCCATGCGTCCCCATTATCGGCTTTAACGATGCTATAGGGTACTAAGTCAATATCCTTTGATGTCATTGGATCATCAAAGGTACGGCCAATTAATCTCTTAATTGCAAACAACGTATTTTCGGGATTTGTTACACCTTGGCGTTTTGCCGCCTGTCCAACAAGACGCTCGCCGTCTTCTGTAAATGCGATCATAGACGGGGTTGTCCGGCCACCTTCGCTATTTTCAATAACGCGCGCCTCGCTCCCCTCCATAACCGCGATGCAGGAATTCGTTGTTCCAAGATCTATACCGATAACTTTGGCCATTGTGCCCTCTTATTTCACGGCGATTCCTACTGCCCACTTAGAACGGCGCTGGCAAGAACCCCAAATGTTTGTGTTGCAATATAAACCCGTCCAAGGTCTAAGGTCTTGGATACGGTTTGTAAGGCGTATATAGGTACGAAAGACTAAGCCCGCAAGCACCGCCATAAGATGTTTTTAAACCTTCATGCTACTTTTTCGCCTTTTTGGTTCAATCCGGGGCAAAATATTTGCATAATCCCCTATTTTAGAGGTTTTTACGGAATTGAAGATCAGGAACATAAAGGATATTTTGCTATCCTCAAGAGCTCCCCTCCTGTTAACAAGAGCACCAATTAACAAGATTAAGGTTTTTTATCTAAATCTTGGTCACCGGTTGCTTCGGGCTCATTAATTGTCTTTGATACGCCTACTTTAGCGGCCCGCAACAGGCGATCATGAATCGTGAAACCGTCTTCAATCACCTGTACGACCATCCCGGCCTCCATATCTGAAGTTGGCACCTCAAACAGTGCCTCATGCAAGTCATGGTTAAATTTTTCGCCAACTGGCGCAATTTGCTTGATTCCATGTCTTTCTAAAACACTCAACAATTCTCGGCTCGTAAGATCAATACCCTCCATAAACGCTTTTGTCTGCTCATCCCCATCGCTCAAGCTTTCAGGGGCGGCGTCAAGAGCGCGGCGAAGGTTATCAGCAACCGTCAACATGTCACGGGCAAAGTTTGCAGCGGCATATTTTGCTGTGTCTTCCCGTTCCCGTTTTGCTCGCCGAATAGTATTTTCATTATCTGCGAGGGCGCGTAACAATTTATCCTTGAGGTCCGCAATTTCTTCTTCTGCGGACCCGTCTGACCAAGGGGATCCCTCACTGCCGTCATCTTTTTCATCGTTGTCAGCCTCAGCTAACTGATCTTCCTCATTTTCAGGCCTCTCCTCTGTCACGGAGTCGTCTTCTTCGCCATTTTTTATAGATTCATTCTTTTGCTGTGTGTCTTTCGTGTCCACTTTAAAATTCCTATTTTTTACCAAGGAGCCTACCAACCACTTGTGCTGTATAATCAACAATTGGGATGATGCGTGCATAATTTATACGTGCGGGGCCAATTACTCCAACCGCACCAACGATCTCGCCACTCGCACCCGTAAATGGTGCAGCAACCATAGCGCAACCCGCAACATTAAAAAGGTCATTCTCAGCACCAAGAAAAATTTGAACACCATCACCAATTTGTGTGAGCTCTAGCAAACGCGCCATAAGGTCTCGAGTATCCAAAGCATCAAAAAGGGCCCGTACGCGCTCTAGATCCCCTACCGCGCTAACATCATCAAGTAGCCGCGCATGACCTTTAACGATCAACGCCCCACGATCATCTTCATCTGTCCAGGTTGCAAGGCCCGCTTCAACTAAACCGCGCGTCAATTCATCAATTTGAGCCCGATGATCTGCAATTTCTTGCTCAATCATAACCCCAGCATCAATTAAGGTTCTTCCTGCAAGTCGCGAGTTCAAATAGTTAGATGCGCGAACTAATGCCGACGGCGGAGTACCGATTGGGATGTCAATGACGCGGTTTTCAACGAAACCGTCTGCGGCCACCATAACGACCAGAGCCCGCCCATCGCCAAGACTTACAAATTCAATATGCTTAAGCGCTCGGTCACTTTTAGGAGCTACGACTAGGCCAGCACAGCGGGATAACCCGGAAAGAGCGCCGGATGCTTCTTCTAACACATCGTTAATACTTTTCCCTACAGTAACACATTGTGTCTCAATCGATCGGCGCTCCCCATCAGTAAGGCTTCCCACCTCCATTAATCCGTCTACAAAAAGGCGCAGACCAAGGTCCGTCGGCAAACGCCCCGCCGACACGTGTTCGGAATAAAGAAGGCCAAGCCCCTCTAAATCGGCCATAACATTTCTAATGCTCGCGGCGGACAAGGGTTTAGCCAAACGGCGCGAAAGCGTGTTGGACCCCACGGCTTCGCCATCGTCCAAATAGGACGAAACAATTTCTGAAAAAACTGTGCGCGAACGTTCGTTGAGTTCGCTTATAATACTTCTTGGAGCGGGTTTCATGGTGTTATCTAGGCCGTGTCTAGGCCCTGTCCGGCCGTTTTCCAATACCTTCTGAATGTAGTGATGCTGTTTTTCAACGTCAATAAGCTGAATCAAACCAGGTAGCGGTAGACGTCAAAGCTTGCACGGGCTAGCTTGCCCGACATGTCCCAAAAAATTGAACAAATTTAGGAGCACAAGAAAGATGAGCTGCCGCCCCTCGACCAGAGAGCACGATGAAATGCGCAAAATCATGCTTGAGCCTGGGTTTAGCCCCTATGCTGAAGGCTCATGCCTAGCAAAATTTGGCAATACGCATGTTTTATGCACCGCAACAGTAGAAGAAAATGTCCCACCTTTTTTACGCAACTCTGGCACCGGTTGGGTAACAGCTGAGTATGGGATGCTGCCGAGATCAACCCATACGCGGACCGGTAGGGAGGCAGCGAGAGGCAAACAAAGCGGAAGAACGCAAGAAATACAGAGACTAATTGGTCGGTCACTAAGGGCGGTAACTGATTTGTCTTCCATGGGAGAACGGCAAATTAGGCTTGACTGCGATGTAATTCAAGCCGATGGGGGCACTCGCACGGCTTCCATTACCGGAGCTTGGGTTGCTCTGCATATTGCTTTTTCTAAGCTAGTAGACGGTGGGAGTTTAAAAGAAATCCCAATGAGCGATTCTGTAGGCGCTGTATCATGCGGTATTTACGGCGGCGTTGGCATTCTCGATCTAGACTACCCTGAAGATTCCAACGCTCAAGCCGACGCTAATTTTGTGCTTACCGGCAGTGGTGGTGTCGTTGAAATACAAGGGACTGCAGAAGAGAGCCCGTTTAGCCGCGAGTTATTTAATCAACTTCTCGACCTTGCCTTTAAGGGGGTTGGCGAATTAACCGCTCTGCAGCGAGCAGCTGTTCAATGATGATGTAAATATGCTCAAAATTCATCGCCAATTTTCCGGACGGCAACTAATTATCGCCAGCCATAATCAAGGCAAAGTCAAAGAGATAGGGGATTTACTCCGGGCATACAATGTAGAGACCGTCTCTGCAAGCTCCTTAGGCCTCGAAGAACCTGAAGAGACAGGCGAAACCTTTAGCGCTAACGCTGAACTTAAAGCGCGCTTAGCTGCCAAAGTCACCAAGCTACCAGCCCTGGCCGATGATTCAGGCCTGGTGGTTCCTGCTTTGAAGGGCGATCCTGGAATTTACTCAGCGCGGTGGGCCGGGCCCGAAAAAGATTTCGACAAAGCAATGCGTTTAGTCGAAGACCGACTTAAAAATAGCAGCGACAGACACGCATATTTTGTCGCCGCACTCGCTTTGTGCTGGCCAGATGGCCACAGTGAAATTTTTACAGGCCGTATCTATGGTACTCTTGTTTGGCCGAAACGGGGCGCCCTTGGCTTCGGATACGACCCTATGTTTCTACCTGAGGGCGGCACAAAAACATTCGGAGAGATGGAGCCCGCCCTTAAGCACTCAATAAGCCACCGCTCAAAAGCATTCGGGAAACTGACGCGGGCCTGTTTTGGGACCTAGCCTGCAGATGCAAAAAGAAAAAACTGACACACTGGCACTTTATATCCACTGGCCGTTTTGTGTGTCTCGGTGTCCCTATTGTGATTTTAACGCTCACGTCCGCGAAATGGTTGATCAGGATCGTTGGCGCAACGCTCTTACGACAGAGCTTGAATATTGGGCGAGGGAGACGTCCGGGCGAACTCTGACCAGTATTTTTTTTGGTGGGGGTACACCTTCCCTGATGGGCCCTACAACCGCAGCGGCCTTAATAAATTGTGCCGCTAAGAATTGGTCTTTTGCTAGCGATATCGAAATTACGCTTGAGGCAAACCCAACATCTATCGAAGCTGGGAAATTCAGAGAGTTGCGTACTGCAGGGGTTAATCGGGTTTCGATTGGCGTGCAAGCGCTAGAAAATGATGTTCTAAAATTCCTCGGGAGAAACCACGATCGGGAGCTTGCAATTAACGCCATCAAGCTCGCAGCAAAAACCTTCCCTCGGTTTTCATTCGATCTTATCTATGCGCGCCCCAAACAGTCTATAGAGGCTTGGTCCAAAGAACTGCGAGAAGCGATTGATCTCGCAGAGGGTCATCTATCGCTGTACCAGCTCACGATAGAAAAAGGCACGCCCTTCTATGTTGATCAACGGGCTGGAACCCTCACTCCCCCTGACGAGGAAAATGCAGCAGCCCTTTTTGAAACAACGCAAGAGGTTTGCGAACATAACAGCCTACCCGCATATGAAATCTCCAATCATGCCCGACCGGGTTCAGAATGCCGACATAACCTAACTTATTGGACAGGGGGCGAATATATAGGTATCGGCCCGGGGGCACATGGGCGTTTAGTCATTAATGGGTCCTGTTATGCGACTGAGCAAATACCTGGACCAGAGAATTGGCTAACAACAACAGAGGCCCACGGGCACGCTACCCGCCATCAAAAAGTTCTTACTCCACACAACCGACTTGAAGAAATTCTGATGATGGGATTGCGCCTCACCGACGGTCTTTCGCGGGCGGACTTTTTATTGAGAACTGGTCTAGAGTTAGAGGACGCGCTAGATCCACGGCGATTAAGGCCCATATTAGCGGCAAATTACCTGGTGCTGGATAACCGGGGCCTGCGCACCACAACAGAGGGCCGACTAAGGCTTAACCCTATCTTAGGGGCTTTACTTGGCTGAGTGTTAGGAGACGAATTGGTTTTGTATAGCTGCGCCATATTTTTATTTTTTATTAGTCACGAAGGATTCTGGTGAATGGCTTACAACCTTCGTGCCATCTGGATGGACTTCAATCACAGAAAAGGAGTGGTCAACGAGCCCGCCTAGACGAAGCCGGAAAAGCCCTGCGGTTCCCATAAAGCCGTTTCCAGCGATAAGTTCTTTTGTGGAGAACCCCCCCCCACCCTGACCACCTTTTACAGCGGCCAAGGCGGTAGCGTCGTATGCTAATCCTGCTAGGGAATGCGGTTGCGACTTGAAAACCGCCTTAAAGCGGTTAGAAAAATCATTAAAAGCATTAGAGGACAGCCCAGCATACCAAGCCCCGGCCAAGGAAGGTTCGCGTCTTATCGAGCGTGACGACCAATCACTGATGCCTATTATCCGCGTCTTTCTAGTGTCAATCCCATAATAAGGTAAGAGAGGGGCCGTTGCCTTAACGGCCTCACCTCCCTCTAACAAAAATACTGCGTCGAAAGGAGCATCACCGAGGACTTCTTTTTGATTCAGCCGTTTTAAAGCAAGACGGCTTATATCGTTATTCTTTTCTTTGAGCCTTTTTCGTTCCGCTAAAAGAGCGCTATGACGATAATGATAATTCCCTAATTTCTTAACCGCAGCAGTCAATGAAGAATGATTTCGAATATACCGCACAGATTCGACCATAAAACCGCCTACGTTAGACACCGCCCTCGAATAATCGGCTAAAACTTTATCACCGAACCGGCCTTGGGGTATCAAAGCTGCAAACCGTCTTACACCTCTTGAAAAAGCATACGAAACAACTCGCTTGATGCGATCCTCCGGCAACAAACCAAACACGAAGGTCGAATCAGACGCCACTGAGCGATCGTTTGTAAAAGAAATTATATTAATGGCTGCACTCGAAGCCAGCGGCGTGATCGCTTGGGCGGCCCCCCCAAAAACGGGGCCCAACAAAATCTGTGCGCCCGCTTGGATAGCGTCTCGGGCCGCTAACACAGCCCCGTGATGGGTTCCTTTAGTGTCACGAGGCAACAAAACAAAGTTCTCGTCAGCTAATTCAAACATGGCCAATAAAGACGCCTGTAACATTGACTTTCCGAGTTTTGAATGTTGCCCAGAAATGGGCAGAAGCAACCCAACAGACACCTGGTCAGAAGGTTCCTTGGGGTGAGTCAGGCCTACTTTTGGAAGAAGGCGTGAAGCTGCAAAAGAACGCTTTAAGGCTTCCTTATTTTGCGACTTTACTCCAGAGGCTGGGGAGTTTTGTTCCTTAGATTGTGGGGACTCAATCACCAACCGGGCTTGCGCGCTTATCGGTGGGCTTTTAACGTTATGAGGCTTGCAAGCCACGAGCCCGATAGAGAAAGCACTGAAGAATGCAGCAACGATCATCCAGCGCAGGCGACTATACCGGGTCCGGCCCTCTTGATTCAGAAAAAGAAACTCCTTTAAGCGATCCATCCAGCGATCTTCCAAACGAAACGAACCGCAGCGGAACGGCACGAGCCAAACCTATCGCTGAGGTCCTCGCAAGTAAACTCTCTGCAACAAAGATCGAATCAGGACTCCATATTGTTGCTACCCCAATCGGCAATTTAAGCGATATAACTCTGCGGGCTGTAGCTGTTTTGCGGCTTGCTGATGCAATTGCATGCGAAGACACAAGAGTGACCGGCAAACTTAAATCGGAATTTGGCCTCACTGCGGAACTAATCCCATATCATGAACATAACGCTGAACGGGTAACTCAAGGACTTATCAAACGCCTAAAAGCAGGGGAAACAATAGCGCTTGTTTCAGACGCTGGCACGCCCTTGGTATCAGATCCAGGGTACCGGCTAGTAAAAGCCGCCTTAAAAAATGATATTTCAATAATCCCTGTTCCCGGTGCGTCTGCCCTTTTGGCCGCATTAAGTATTGCCGGCTTGCCAACAGATCGCTTTATTTTTGAGGGCTTTTTGCCAGCAAAATCAAATGCCAGACGCAAAGTACTAACCCGAATTGCCACAGTCGACGCCACAGTAATATTTTATGAATCTCCTAAACGGCTGGGAAATTCTTTGAGAGATATGGCTGAAATTCTTGGCAACCGCGACGCCGTCATAGCCCGCGAGCTTACCAAGCGCTTCGAGCAGATTTCTAGGGCACCCCTCGAGGAGTTGGCTGCTCAAGTTGTATCTACAACAACATTAAAAGGTGAAGTCACAATTGTGGTTTCACGCCCTCAAGGGGTTGAACCACCATCAAATGAAAAAATTGATGCATTATTAACAGATGCCCTCGCCCATCAAAGTGTTAGAGATGCCACAGATATGGTCGCCGAGGCGACTGGGCTACCGCGGCGGTTACTTTATCAACGGGCAATTAAACTGAAGTAAGAGAACCCAAAAAAGAACATTGCAATAGTAAAAATCGATAATTGAATAAATAGAATAGTTCGAAGCCGCTAATCCATTTTATTTTTTTCCCGAGGCTAATTTAATAAGTGACGGTCCTTTTGTTTTTATCTTTTAAGTCCAGTTTTTTGCGTGTTTGATAATAGTTACTTGGAGCGATTCATGCAGCCGTGCCAAAATGGTGAAGAAAATTTACAGGATTACGATGAGAGTGGGGTCCCAAGGCCAAATTACAGCGATAATGGTGGTACTGATTGGCATCACTCCATTACTCGGAGGCTGCTTCAGCGCCGCCGTCGGTACAGGCGCATGGATAGCAACGGCGGCATCTGAGGAGCGTAGTTTAAAAAGTGCGGCTAATGATCTAGCGATTCGGACGCGGATAAACGGATTGTGGCTTGATCATAACGAGGCACTTTTAACCAGGGTAGATATATCTATTTCCGAAGGTCGCGTTTTATTGACTGGGAGAGTCCCAAATCAACAGCAACGTTTAAATGCTGTTCGTCTTGCATGGAAGGCCCCAGGGGTAAAAGAGGTTATTAATGAGATTCAGATTTCAAAAACAGGGGGGGCATCTGGTTTCGCTCGGGACAGCTGGATTTCAGCACAGATAAAAACCGGCTTAGCCTTAGATGAGAAAGTAAATTCAATTAATTACTCAATCGATACAGTGGGCGGCACGGTATATCTTATGGGCATCGCGGGAAGCCAAGCTGAATTAAGGC
>MDTB01182130.1_pt1 | contig 23258 bp, 24 predicted proteins | sample 811161 | NCBI WGS metagenome assembly MDTB01 (sample SAMN05326650, study PRJNA326480) | marine metagenome | isolation source: seawater | place: Mediterranean Sea | collected 2009
AAAATTAGAGTTGCTGAAAAAAAAGGTGATAAATGGCAAGTCAACCAATGGATTAAAAAAGCTATACTTTTGAGTTTTCGAGTAAATAAAATGAAAGCTTCTAAAGGACCTTACTCTACTTGGTACGATAAAATAGATGGCAAAACACAAGGGTGGAGTGAGGAACAGGTTAAGAAAGCTGGTTTTAGATATGTGCCTAATGGTGTAATTAGAAAAGGAGCTCACATATCAAAGAATGTTGTTCTAATGCCATCTTTTATTAATGTGGGTGCCTACGTTGATGAAGGAACAATGATAGACACTTGGGCATCAGTCGGATCGTGTGCGCAGGTTGGAAAAAATTGTCATATTTCTGGCGGTGCTGGTATCGGAGGTGTCTTAGAGCCAATGCAAGCAAATCCAACTATTATAGAAGACAATTGTTTTTTAGGAGCTAGAGCGGAAATTGCAGAGGGTGTCATTGTTGAAAAAGGGTCAGTACTATCGATGGGCGTTTATATCGGCGCATCCACACGAATAGTTGATCGTGCAACAGGTAAAATTCATTATGGTAAAGTTCCTGCCTATTCTGTTGTTGTTCCAGGCTCAATGCCAAGTAAAAATAATCCAGATGGTCCATCATTATATTGTGTTGTCATTGTTAAAAAAGTTGACGAGAAAACTCGAAGTAAAACTTCTATAAATGATTTATTGAGAGATTAAAACTCATGCAAATAAATGAATTAAAATTGGCAAAAGATTTGATTCGCAAACCAAGTATTACACCCAAAGATGCTGGAGCGATAAATATACTAGCAAAAAGTTTACGTTCTCTTGGTTTTAATTGTAAAATAATAAATTTTAAAAATATTAAAAATTTATATGCAAGGTTTGGTAAATCTTCTCCAAATTTTTGTTATGCTGGACACACAGATGTTGTGCCTCCTGGAAATATAAGTGATTGGAGTGTTAACCCATTTAGACCAACTGTAAAGAATAATAGATTAATTGGACGAGGTGCTAACGATATGAAATCTTCGATTGCTTGTTTTGTTGCTGCGGTAAGCAGATTTAAAACTCAAAATAAAAAATTTAAGGGATCAATAAGTATATTGATTACTGGAGATGAAGAAGGAATTGCAGTCAATGGAACAAAAAGAGTTGTGAAATATTTAAAAAGAAAAAAAGAAAAAATTAATTTTTGTCTAGTAGGTGAACCTACAAATCCAAATAAACTCGGGGAAATGATTAAAATTGGAAGAAGGGGAAGCATAACTGGGCGACTTACAGTCATTGGATCTCAAGGTCATGTAGCTTACCCTCATAGGGCTAACAACCCTGCAAATACAATGATTAAAATTCTAAAAAGGATAAAAGAATTAAAATTAGATAAAGGGACAAAAAATTTTCAACCTTCAAATTTGGAAGTAACCAAAATTAATATAGATAATAATGCGGATAACGTAATTCCTGGATCAGCACACGCTGTGTTTAATATAAGATTTAATGATAAACATTCATCTGGTTCTTTAAAAAGAAAATTAAATACCATATTTAGATCTATGACTAAAAATGCGAAATGTAAATTCAAAATTCAATATGAAGTTTCAGGTGAATCATTTTTAACAAAACCTAATAAAACCACTTATATGATTCAAAATACCATTAAAAAGATCACTGGTATTAAACCTAAGCTATCTACTTCTGGCGGAACATCCGATGCCAGATTTATAAGAATTATTGCACCTTGTTTAGAATTCGGTTTAGTAGGCAAAACTATGCATAAAGTAGATGAAAGTGTATCGGTTTCTGACTTAAATAAATTAACTAAAATATATCAAGATATTTTGATAAATTATTTTAAGTGAAAACAGGAATTATAACTACAGACTCTTATCTAAATCATGAAACAGGTCAAGGTCATCCAGAAAGAGCTGACCGAGTTTCTGTTGTAATTGAAAACTTGAAAAAAAATAAAAAGCTAGCTTGGAAAAAACCAGGTAAGTTTGATACTAAATATTTAAATATTACTCATAATTCAAATTATATAAATGAAGTAGAAAAATCTTTTCCCAAAAAAGGCTTGGTATTTTTAGATGGTGACACCATTGTGTCTCCTGGAAGTAAACAAGCTGCTTCAGATGCAGTAGGATCAATTATTACAGCAATAGATAGCGTTCAAAATAAAGAATTTAAAAATGTTTTTTGTGCTGTGCGCCCACCTGGACATCACGCAGAAAAAAATAAAGCAATGGGGTTTTGCATTTATAATAATGTAGCCGTAGGTGCCTACTATCTTATCGAAAAATACAAAATGAATAGAATCGCAATTATTGATTTTGATGTTCATCACGGAAATGGAACTCAAGATATCTTTTATGAAAATGAAAAAGTTTTATACATATCTACTCATCAATATCCTTTTTATCCTGGCAGTGGCTCAAATAATGAAAAAGGTAAATACAATAATATTTTAAATATACCTTTGCCAGCTGGAACAAATACTAAGGAATATCTAAATGCTTATGAGTATGTTTTGAAAAAAATTGATAAATTTAAACCGGAGTTCTTGCTTTTTTCAGCAGGGTTTGATGCGCACGAGAATGATCCTCTTGCTCAATTTAAGTTAAAATCAAAAGACTTTTACGATATTACAAAAAGAACTTTGGAAGTTACAAACAAAATTTGTAAAAATAAAGTAGTCTCAATTCTAGAAGGTGGCTATGATTTACAAGCCTTAAAGGAGAGTACCGAAATGCATTTAAGAGCTCTTATAGAAAATAAATAAATTTATTGCAAAATTTTATTTTGATTAGAAAATTCATAAAAACTAAATTTGGTTATTTGATTTAAAATATTTGCCATCTCATTAAGTTCTACTATTTCTAACAATTTTTGTTTTTCCTCTGAAGAAATTGGAGAGATCATTGCTAAAGTATAAATTTGTTTATGAATACTTAATTTTGATAACTCAAGCCAATTAATTGATATTCCTTTTCTTTTAAAAAAACTTTTAGAATTATTTATTAATTCAATTAATAAATTATTTTTAATCTCCATTTTTTTTAAATTCACATCATCTTTGAAAAGATCGTAGTTTACTGAAAACTCTCTGTAAGGTTCTTTATTTTTTATTTCCTGATCAATTTTGAATCTATTTATCCCTTTTAAATTAATTAAAATTCTTCCATCAGCAGTTCTATCGTATTCATCTATTTTGCCTAAACAGCCAATCTTATATACTTCTCCATTAATTTGTCTCGATTGGATCATGCCTAAAAATTTGTCTTTTTTTAATATATCATTAACCATCTTCAAATATCTGTCTTCAAATATATTTAGCGGTAAGTTTGTTTCAGGAAAAAAAATTACTCCTTGAAGAGGAAAAATTGGAATATTTTCAGGTAAATTATTCATAATTTTAATATTTCACTTTGTGCAAATAAAGTCCACAAGGGGGCGCAGGAGGTGCACACATTGATCTTTTCTTCGATGAGAAAGCTTTTTTAAAGTCTTTTAATTTCCATTTACCCTCTCCTAAATATTTTAAAGAACCAACCATAGATCTTACTTGATTTTGCAAAAAAGATTTTGAAGTAAAAGTAAAAATTATTTTAGTTTTTTTCTTTCTAACAATTGCTTTATTTAAAGTTTTGATCGGTGATTTTGCCTCACAAGATGATGCCCTAAATGTTGAAAAGTTATGAGTTCCTTTAAGAATTTTAGTTCCTTTTTCCATATTTATTAAATTAAGTTTTTTTTTGATATGCCATGCTTTATTTTTTTCTAAAGTTAAAGGTGAAAGTCTATTAACTATAAAGTATTTGTATGTTCTTTTTTTTGCACTATGTCTAGCATGAAATTTGTCGCTCCTTTTTTTTATACTCAAAATAACAACAGAATCTTGACCTAAAAAAAAATTTATTGAATTAATAAAAATATCTTTATTAATTATTTTTTTTTTTGTTTTAAAATGTGCTGACTGTTCACTCGCATGTACACCTGCATCAGTACGTCCCGAACCTATAACTTTGATTTTGTCTTTTAAAAGTTTGGATAAAGCTTTTTCTAAAACTTCTTGAACAGCAAGACCATTCTTTTGAATTTGCCACCCAGCAAAATTTGTACCTTGGTATTCAACTTTAATTTGGTATGTATGCATCAGTTAAAACTTTCGCCTTGTTTTATTTTATTACCTAACAAGAATTGATCAATTGTTTGCTTGTTCTTTCCTGCTTTTTGAATCTCAAGAACTTTTATTGCTTGCTCTTTACAGGCAATAGTAAGATTATCATCAAGCGTTTTTCCAAAATCACCATTTTTGTTCACTATTTTTGCTTTTAATACTTTATATCTTTGTTTGTGATACTCAAACCATGCTCCTGGATTTGGATTTAGGCCATTAATTTTAGCTAAAATCATTTTTGCACTTTGACTCCAATTAATGTGTCCTTCTTCTTTTAAGATTTTCTTTGCATAAGTTGCTTGGTCGTGATTTTGTTCTTTAAATTTTTCTTCTCCCTTTGATATTTTTTTTATAGCTTTTAAAATAGATTTAGCGCCTAGCTGAGACAAAACTTTAGATAAAGTTAAACTGTCTATATTTTCGTTGATTTTAATTTTATCTTGTTGCATTACAGGGCCAGCATCTAATTCTTCAACGATTTTCATTATACTTACTCCGGTTTCGCGATCGAGACTCATAATTGATCTCTCTATTGGAGCAGCTCCTCTCCATTTTGGTAATAAAGATGCATGAATATTTATAAATCCATGCTTTGCTAATCCTAAAAATCTTTTTGGTATAATTTTTCCATAAGCTACTACAATTACGATATCCGGCCTCATTTCTTTAAAAAAATTAAACTCTTCTTCTGTGTCTAATTTTTTTGGTGTTCTTATCTTGAGCGAATTTTCTTTTGAAAAAATCTCAACTTTTGATGGCAATAGTTTTTGTCCCCTATTTGATTTGCTTGGTGGCTGAGAATAAACAGCTAAAATTTTATGTTCTGAACCTATTAAAGATGACAAAGTTGGTATCGAGAACTCTGGCGTTCCCATAAAAATAATTTTTTGTGACATTAAATTTATGAAATTAAACTACTATTCTTTCTAGTTCTTTTTTGTTTTTTGAAAGTTTTTTTATTATTATATTTTTCTTTAGCTTAGATAAATAATCAATAAATAATACTCCATTTAAATGATCGATTTCATGCTGAATACAAGTAGCTAATAAACCTTCGGCTTTTATTTCTTTTTCTACACCTTCAAAGTCCAAATATTTAACTTTACACTTATCCGGTCTTTCAATTTTTGCAAACTGATTTGGTATAGACAAGCATCCCTCTTCATAAGTTGCATTGGTGTTTGATTTCCATGTTATCTCTGGATTTACAAAATACATTGGTTCTTTTTTATCAGTTTCTTTTGAGACATCCATTACTACTACTCTTTTAGCAACACCAATTTGAATTGCAGCTAGTCCTATGCCTGGTGCATCATACATAGTTTCCAACATATCTCTCATTAAATTTTTAGTATCTTTATCAACTTTCTTAACAGAATTAGATTTGGTTCGTAAAATTGGATCGGGAACAGTTAAAATTCTTCTTACAGTCATAAAGCATTTATATATTAATTAAACTCTCAAAGGTAGAGTGAGATTAAGAATTTCGTTTCTAATTTTTTTTATTTTTGCTTTATTTAATAGTTTAACAATAAAGTATAGCGTCTCTGGGTCTAAATTCTCTACCTCATCACTGCCTACTATCTCCACAAGTTTAAGCATTAACATTCCAATTTCTTCATTCTCTACAAGTGAATTCATATTTGGTGGGACTGTTAAATTTTTTGAAAGTGATTGAATATTTAGATCTTTGGGCATTTCAAAGCCATCCATATACATAGTTTCAATTAGAATTACGTCCTTAATGGAAAAAAAATATTTTTTATTCTTACTTACTTTTTTATATATATTTAAAAAATCTTTATTTATTTTTTCTTTACTAGGTTTATCTTCTGTGAAAATTTTTATAGCTTTTGATCTATGTAATACTTTATCGTCATACTTGATCTTTCCAAGTTTTTTTTCTTTATCAGTAATTATATTTTTTTCTACAATTTTTTCAAATTTTTCTGGAATATCACTTGAATCTATCGACTTTAATGTATTGCTTAAATTTTCTTTAAAAATATTATTTAAATTATCCTTTTCGAATAGATCTTTAAGCAAAAAAAGTAAATCAAGTTTACTTTCAGTATTATCTGATAATAGAATTTTTTGATAAATTAATGCTCTAGCTTCGTAAAGATCTAAACTTTTATATATTGAACTAGCATTTATAAGTTGATTTATATTAAATGGAATTGACAAATAAATTTCAAAAATTTTATTTTTATCAAAAGTTCCCTCTTCTGCAGCAAATTCATATTTCTTTATTATCTCTGGATCCTCTAGTTGATCAATTGATATAAGATTTGAGGCATTAAGAAATTTCCATATATTTTTATCAGTTTTTTTTGTTGGTTCATATTTAAAGTTTTCAACAGTTATTGAAGAAAGATAAAAATATAAAAGATTTTTATCTGAAATTTCATTATCCGGTTTCTCATTTAAACCTAATAAAAATAAAATTTTATTATTGAAAAATTTGTCTGAACGTCCCTCTTCTTTGAGAAGATCAAAATTTAATTGTGCTTGTTGATTTTTTTTATCTAAAATTAAGCAGTAAACTCTAAATTTTTCTAAATAATTATCTTTGATTTCTTTATTAATAAAATTAACTTTTTCACAACCTTCTGATATATCTGCTTTTGAGATATAATAATCAACTAAATATTTAATTAACTTTGATTTTTCAGAAAATTCTAAATTCGTATTTAAAAATTCTTCTATAATATTTAGTTTATTTTTTTTTATTAACCAGTCTGTTTTTAACTTTAAAAATTCATCTTCACTCAAGTTTTCTCGAGCTGGATAGGAGTATGTAAAAATTGTGTCAATAAATATTTTTTCAGAAAAATTTGAAAGCTCAGTTTTTTCAATCCTTTTAAAAATTTTTTTAATTTCAGCTCCATCACTTTTGGCCCACATGTTCAAAGTTAAATCATTCTTGCCTGGATCGTACAATCCGTGTAACTGAACTGTTTTTTCTAGGTCATCATTGTTTTCAGAAATCTTTATCTCATCAAGATTTTTGTCTTTATTGGATATATCAATTAATGATTTATTATTTTTTACCGGTTTGCTCTCTACATTATTCTTATTATTTTCGTTTTCTTGCTTTTTCCATATATCAACTGTCTCTGATATGGCTGAATTAAAGAAAAATAAAATAAAAAAGCCTAATAGTAATAATAATTTACTAATCGAGTTTAATAATTTTATCAGTGACATCTTCATTTATTTCTTTTTGTGGCGAAGGAAATTTAATCTTTTCAACAAAATAAAAAGCAAAAACTACTAATAAAAGAACTAATAGTAATTTCAAAACCACTTTAATAAATGGTGTGCCAGTTTTTGTTCTACTTAATCTTGGTTGCATACTAAATAAAATATATTTAAACTTAAGAATTAAGGTAAATTTGTGATAAATCAAATTGAAATTTTAGGTATAAATTGAAAAAAAACCTTGTATTAACTGGAATGATGGGCTCGGGTAAAACCTCAGTGGGTAAATCTTTGTCTAAAAAACTAAATATGGAGTTCGGAGATACGGATAGTATAATTGAAAATAAAATGTCCCTTTCAATTTCGGATATATTTAATAGCAAAGGTGAAGAGTATTTTCGGAAGATAGAAGAAGCCGAAAGCATAAAATTAGTTCAAAAAAAGAGTTTTGTTGTAGCATTGGGTGGAGGGGCGTTTTTAAACGATGCGATCAGAAAAGAAGTAAAAAAAAATTGTATATCTGTATGGTTGGAAGTTAACATTGATGAACTTTTTAGGAGAACAAAGAATAGCAGAAAAAGGCCACTTTTAAATAATATAAATAATACAAAAGACCTAAAAAAATTTTACGAAAAAAGAAAAAAAGTTTATGCATTGTCAGATTATAAGATTAATTGTGATAACAAGACAGAAGATGCGATAATTGATGAAATAATCGGTATTTATGAAAATAGTTAAAATACAAGTAAAAAATAAGTATATAAATTATCCCATATTTGTTGGAAATAACTCAATAAAATTACTGCGACAACAAATTAAAAAAGTTTGTCCAACTACAAAAAAAGTGGCAATTATTTTTGATAAAAATATTCCAATAAAATTTAAAAAAAAAATCAAAAAATTACTTAAGGGTTATAAAATTTTTACCAGAGAATATTTGCCAAATGAAAATTTAAAATCTTTTAGTAAAGCAAATCAACTATCTGAGTATTTGTTGGAAAATAATTTTAATAGAAATGATACGATAATAGCTGTGGGTGGAGGAATTATCGGAGACTTTTCTGGGTTTGTTGCAAGTATTTTAAAAAGAGGGATGAATTTTATTAACTTACCTTCGACGTTACTTGCACAAGTAGACTCCTCTATAGGAGGCAAAACAGGAATAAATTCTCGAAATGGAAAAAATTTGATAGGATCGTTTTATCAGCCCAAATTAGTAATTTCAGAATTATCTTTTTTAAAGAGTCTACCAAATAGAGAGATGGTTTGTGGATTTGCTGAAATATTAAAATATTCATTAATAAAAGATACAAAATTTTTTGATTGGATAAATAAAAATTCTAAAAAAATATTAATCAATAAAGACATTGTAGTTTTAAAATCGGCTATCATAAGAAGCTGTAAAAATAAAATTTATTTTGTTACAGCTGATGAAAAAGAGAGTGGAAAGAGAATGTTACTAAATTTTGGTCATACATTTGCACATGGTATTGAAGCTGCAAGTAACTTTTCAGGTAAAATAAATCACGGAGAAGCTGTACTTATAGGAATGCTTTTAGCAACTAGATATTCCGTGAAAAGAAAATTATGCTCGGAGTCTACTTTAAAAAAAATTGAAAAAATTTATTTAAATAACAATTTACCTTCGGTTTTAAGTAAGTATTTTTTGAAGAGAGATTTTTATAAAATTACTAATTATATGAAAAAGGATAAGAAAAATAATGATAGCAAGATAAGTTTAATTTTATTAAAAAGAATTGGAAAAACAACAGTGCCTGGAAAAATCAAAGTTAGCCTAGATCAAATGAAGAAGATTTTAATAAGTATTAGCTAATTTCAATTTCTAAAGCATGAATTTTATCTTTTAATTCATTTTTTAAAATACCCATTATTTTTTTGTGCGCTTCAATCTTATTGAGTGATTTTAAATAACTTGATTTAATTTTTATCTTTAAATGAAACATATCTTTGCTAAAAGATCTGTGCCCTTGATGCTTGTGTGAATTATCAATTATTTCTACCTTGCTATCATCAATAGAGTTTTTAATTTTTTTTTCAACAATTTTTAAAAAGCTTTCCATTAATTAATGTTTTACTATATTATCATGCATTATGAAAAATATCTGTGATTGGGAGAATTGCAAGAAAACAGGCGCTTATAAAGCACCTTTAGAGAGAGATAATAGTAGACAATTTAGATTCTTATGCCTTGAACACATAAAAATTTTTAATAAAAATTGGAACTATTTTTCAAACATGAGTGATGATCAAATCGAATATTTTATAAAATCAGATCTAACGTGGCACAAGCCTACTAAAAGCTTTAGTTCAAGTGAAAATTTTTTTCAAATTTTATGGAATAACGCTTTAGATGACAAAATTAATATTTTTAAAAACTCTAATTTTAAAGACTTTAAAACCTCAAGATTATCCCAAAAAGATCGGCACGCATTGGAAATTTTAGGACTAAATTATGAGACAAAGTGGCAGGAAATTCAAAAAAAATTTAAAACACTTGTAAAGAAATACCATCCTGATAAAAACCAGGGAAGCAAAAAGTATGAAGATATTTTAAAAAAAATAACTTTGGCATACAGTCAACTTAAAATATCGATTGGAAAAGAAAAATGAATTTAGATTTAGAAAAACAAAAACCTGATATTAAAATTTCTGTTAGGCAAACATTTAACTTGGATAGTGATATGGAAATTGATGGTTTTTCAAATAAAAACAAATTTGTTCCAGAGATTGACAACCTTTATAAGTTTGACAGAGATACTACTCTTGCAGTTCTTTCTGGTTTTGCATTTAATAAAAGAGTTTTAATTCAAGGTTATCACGGAACTGGAAAATCAACTCACATAGAGCAAGTGGCGGCAAGACTTAACTGGCCCTGTGTAAGAGTAAATCTAGATAGTCATATTAGTAGAATAGACCTTATAGGCAAAGATGCGATAGTAATTAAAGATGGCAAACAAATTACTGAGTTTAAAGAGGGTATATTGCCATGGTCTATACAAAATCCTGTGGCTTTGGTTTTTGATGAGTATGATGCTGGTAGACCAGATGTTATGTTTGTTATTCAAAGAATTTTAGAAAGTGATGGAAAATTTACGCTTTTAGATAAAAACAAAGTAATTAGCCAAAATAAATTTTTTAGAATGTTTGCAACAACAAATACTGTTGGTCTTGGTGATACCACAGGTCTTTATCATGGGACTCAACAAATTAATCAGGGTCAAATGGATAGATGGAATATTGTAACAACATTAAATTATTTAAAGTTTGAAAAAGAATTGGAAATCATATTGGCTAAAAATCAATCTATGAATAACAAAGAAGGTAAGGAAAAAATTTCAAATATGATAAAAGTTGCTGAACTAACAAGAAACGGTTTTGTTAATGGAGATATTTCAACTGTTATGAGCCCTAGAACCGTAATTCATTGGGCTGAAAACTCAGAAATATTTAAGGATATAGGGTATGCTTTCAGGGTAACCTTTCTAAATAAGTGTGATGAGTTAGAAAGAAAAATTATTTCTGAATACTACCAAAGGTGTTTTGGGGAAGATTTGCCAGAATCTTCAGTTAATGTAAAAATTAGTTAGAATGGATAAAAAAGACATTCATTTAGAAAATTTTAAACAAGTAATTACCTCAACTGTAAAATCCATATCAGAAATATCAGATTGTAAAGTAAACTTTGGTGGAAAATCTATTAAAGACAACAAAAGTGTAAAGCTACCAGAAATTAAGAAACTTGAGAATTTTAGTGATTTTTTGACAATACGAGCAGAAGCCGACTCTGAGGCTTTAAGATTAAGATTTAGCGATACAGATATTTTCGACAAATATAAACCAAAAGGGCAAAAAGCATCAAAACTTTATCAAATTGCTGAAAAAGCAAGGTATGAAAAGATTGGATGTGAGCACTTTATCGGCATCAAAAAAAATTTATTTGCAAATCAAAAAGAGAGAGGAGGTCAAGTAGAAAAGTTAAATGAAGTTTTTTACAATTATATTAGAAATTTTTTATTCGATACAAAAGAAATTAAAACTTCGAACAGTCAAGCAAAAAAAATTAAAAAGAGTCTAGATAAAAAATTTAAGAAAAATATTGAAAATTTAAAAAATAATATAAAAAATCAAGAAGAATTTAATCAGATAGTATCAAAAATTATATCTGAAATGGATATTGAAGATAAAGAGGCTAAAGAAGATACATCTGAAATAGAAAATGATAAAAATCGTGCAGACAACCAACAAAAACAAGACTCCGATAGCAAAATTTTTGAGGATAAAGAAAATGATAATCTTATAGATGTTGAACTTTCAAACGTTGAACAGCTATCTAATGATGGTGAGCAAGATAAAAAGACTGAGGAAGTTGATAATTTAGATGGAACAACAAATGACAGAATTAAATCTATATTTAATAATAGTAAAAGAAAATATTCAATTTATTCAGAGGAATTTGATGAAGTAGTTAAAGCTGAAAATCTTGAAACTGAAGAAGAGCTTTTAAGATTAAGATCATCTTTGGATCAACAATTAACTCAATTAAAAAGCTTTGTTTCTAAATTAGCAAATAAATTACAACGAAAACTTTTGGCAAAACAAAATAGATCATGGGAATTTGACTTAGAAGAAGGAATTTTGGATACTTCCAAATTAACAAGGATAATAATTGATCCTTTTAATTCTTTGTCCTTTAAAAAGGAGAAAGAAACAGACTTTAAAGACACTTTAGTAACAATTCTTATTGACAACTCAGGATCTATGAGAGGCAAACCTATTTCTGTTGCTGCAGTTTGTGCTGATATTTTATCAAGAACTTTAGAACGTTGTTCTGTAAAGGTAGAGGTATTGGGCTTTACAACAAAACACTGGAAAGGCGGATCTAGTAGGGAAATGTGGACTGAAAATAATAAACCAAGATTTCCAGGAAGATTGAATGACTTGAGACACATAATTTATAAATCTGCTGACAATCCTTGGCGTCAAGCTAAAAATAATATGGGACTTATGCTTAAAGAAGGACTTTTAAAAGAAAATATTGATGGCGAGGCTCTTAGATGGGCTTTTAATAAAATGAAAAAAAGAAAAGAAGAAAGAAAAATTCTGATGGTTATTTCTGATGGTGCCCCTGTAGATGACTCTACACTTTCTACTAATCAAAGTGACTACCTAGAAAATGATTTAAAAAATACCGTTAATTCTATTGAACAATTATCTCCAGTAGAACTTTTGGCAATTGGAATTGGTCATGATGTTACTAGATATTATAAAAGGGCTGTAAAAATAACTGATGTGCAAGATTTAGGTGATGCGATGATAAACCAATTAACAGACCTTTTTTCTGAAAAAAAAATTGTACACTAAATTATTAAACTGAAGATATTTTTATTCCATACTTTGTTACATCCTGAAGTCTCGACATAAGCAATCTAAAAGGTACAAGTAGAATTAACGCTAATAATATTTTTATACAAAAATCACCTATGGCTAAAGTAAACCAATTTAAATTTGTTCCATAAAAAGCTATTGAAAAAAATAAAAATGTATCAACTAAAGACCCAATAGTGGAAGAAGCAAAGGGAGCCAAAAACCAAACTTTTTTCCTCAACTTGTCAAATATTTGTACATCTAATAACTGAGCTAGCAAAAAAGCTGTGCCTGATCCAATTGCTATTCTTATTGAGAGGATATCTGAAAAATTTGTTGAAAGAAATAATGTTAACGAAATTCCTAAAAAAAAACCAACATAAACTATTTTCCTTGCAATAATTTTTCCATATCTTCTATTAGCTAGGTCGGTAATAAGAAAAGTTGCTGGATAGCTTAGGGCCCCATAAGTAAGTAAGTTTTCTAAATCAAAATAATAAATAGGATATTGAACTAAAAAATTAGATAGGGTTACTAAAAAAGCCATTAAAATAACTAAGACTAAGAAAGGCTTAGAGCTGAGCTTTTTCATTTAAATCTCTTTTGAGACTATTGCTATTTTTACTTTTTTTGCTTTTTTTGAAAGTTTAAAAGCTTTAGCTGATTTTAAAAATTTATCAATTCCACCTTTAAAATCTACAGTGCGTAATGCAGCGTTAGATACGTTAAATTTAACATTTTTTTTAAGTACATCACTTTTAAATTTAACTTTTTTAATACTAGGTAAAAACCTTCTTTTGGTTTTATTGTTTGCATGACTTACGTTATGACCCTTGGCAGGCTTTTTACCAGTTAGTTCGCATTTTTTGCTCATAAATATCCTTAAGCTATATAATTCCTGAAAGAAATATAATCAAGTAGTTATATGTCTATTGACAATGTTTGTATCAAATAATAGTAAATTAAATGGATTTTTTCCTACCAGTGGCACAAGTTCAAGTAAGTATTTTAACAATTTTATTTTTAAGTTTCATTGTTGGTCTTATTTCAGGCTTGTTTGGAATTGGGGGTGGTTTTCTTATGACCCCAGTTCTTATTTTTTTAGGTATACCGCCTGCTTTTGCAATAGCAAATGAAGCAAATAATATTTTAGGTACTTCAGTATCTGGAGCATTAACTCACTGGTTCAGAAAAACCTTAGATTATAAAATGGGATTGGTAATAGTTTCTGGCGGAATTCTAGGAACAATCGTTGGTATGATGATTTTTTATCAGCTAAAATTGATGGGAATTGTAAATGAAATAATCTCCTTATCTTATATTTATTTGTTGGTAATTGTTGGAACTTTAATGTTTGCAAGAAGTGCTAAAGAGATAATAAACCTAAGAAAAAAAATTGTTGTAAGAAAAAAAGCACATACTCATTATTGGATTCATGGTCTTCCTTTTAGAATGCGTTTTCACAAATCAAACCTTTACGAAAGTGCAATAGCTCCAATAGTATTAGGATTTTTTGTTGGAGTTTTTGCATCTATTATGGGAGTGGGTGGAGCTTTTTTAATGGTACCGGCAATGATTTATATAATAGGTATACCCACAAAGTTGGTGCCCGGCACTTCATTGTTTGTAACAATTTTTATAACAGCGCTAGTAGTAATCGGTCATGCCTTTCATTTTCAATCTATTGATTTCATTTTAGTATCAATTTTATTAACAGGATCTATTATTGGTTTGCATGTTGGGTTAAAAATTGCTGAAAAATTAAATCCGGCTGAGTACAAAACATTATTGGCTATATTACTTTTATTAGTTGGAGTTATTATGGGTATAGAGCAATTTGTTCTTAAAAGAGGTGAAAGTTTATTTACTATAGCTAAGGACGGAATGATAAATAATAGGCTTTCGGAAATGGTATTAAATTTGTCTCAAGATTACCCGATCTCATATGGGCTTTTTTCAATAATTACTGTAATTTTAGCAGGGGTAATTTTTTCTTATGCGAGAGAGCTTGTGCATTATATTAGGTATGATGTAGAAAAGAAAAAATATAATTTTTTTAAATAAACTAACTTAATTCTGAACCTACTGCTTCATTAATATTTTTAAAACCTTTTTCCATCAAAATTTTTATAAGTTCTTTTTTTATCTCCTTAACAATTGTTGGGCCTTTATAAATCATTCCCGTATATAGTTGAACAGCTGAAGCTCCTGCTGCGATTTTATCAAATGCAGCTTTTCCTGAATCAATACCACCCACACCAATAATTGGAATTTTTCCGTTCAAACCAACATAAAACCTCTTAATAAGTTTTGTAGATAGATCTCTTAAGGGCTTTCCTGAAAGTCCTCCTGTCTCTTTCTTATTGCTATCTTTTAAAGTTTCCCTGTTCCCATCTGTTGTGTTTGTTAAAATTACACCATCTATCTTAAATTGAATCATAAGATCTAGAATATTTTCTATATAGCTGTCATCTAAATCTGGAGAAATTTTAAGAAGAAAGGATTTTTTAAAATTACTAACTTGTCTAATTTCGTTTATTTTTGTCAATAAATCTTTTAAAATTTCAGGCTTCTGAAGATCTCTCAAACCTTTTGTATTAGGGGAAGAGATATTTATTGTTACATAGTTTCCAAGTGGAAAAAAAACTTTTGCACACTGTAGAAAATCATTAATCATATTGCTAGTATCTTTGTTAGGTCCAATATTTATACCTAAAAGGCCATTAGGAACATTTTGCTCTATTCTTTCTTTTATTAAACCTGACCCATCATTATTGAATCCTAATCTATTTATTAAAGCCTGGTCTTTCTCTAGTCTAAACACCCTAGGTTTTTCATTTCCATATTGCTGTTTTGGAGTTACTGTTCCAACCTCAACAAAACCAAATCCTAGTTTGAATATTTCATTGTAAACTTCAGCACTTTTATCAAATCCAGCTGCTAAACCAATTGGATTCTTGATTTCCTTTCCAAATAAGTTCGTCTTAAGAATCTCCTCATTTTCAACATAAAATAATTTTTCAGGTAAAAAGTTATATTTTAAAGATTTAATTGCTAAATCATGTGCTTTTTCAGGATCTAAATTAAATATGAAAGGTCTTAGAAAAGAAAACATTAAAACTATATTCTCAACTTTTTTTCCATTAAATCAATTGTCTCTTTTACCCCAAAAAAACTTATAAAAAAGCCCATTCTTGGACCATTTTCTTCTCCAAATATAACTTGATATATTAATTTAAACCAGCTTCTTAAATCATCGCTGTAACCATTTTCTTTACCAGCACTGTAAATGATTGTCTGAATTTTTTCTGCTTCTGTGCTTTGAGATACTTTTTTTAAAACTTTAATGAGATTGAGTAATGCTTCTTTTTCTTTTTCGTTTGGTTTTTTAAATTTTTTCTTCGGTTCAACCTGATCTATAAAATAGTTTATAGCATAATCAATCAGACTATCTAAAATTTTATGGCTTTTAGGATCTAATTCTTTGTGAAATTTTTTGATAAATTTCCAAAGAACATCTTTATTTTTTGCATTACTAGAGCCGACAATATTTAATAACATTGAAAAAGGCATAACAATTTTTTCTTTTGGCGGAACACCATTATGTACATGCCAAACTGGATTTAATATTTTTTCATTAGGTTTTTGGTTAGAATATTTTTCTATTGATGATAAATATTCATCCACTGCCTTAGGAACTACGTCTGGGTAAAGTTTTTTTGCTCGTTTAGGGTTCTGGTACATGTACAAAGACAAACTTTCTGGGGAGGCATATCTCAACCAATTTTCTATTGTAATTCCGTTTCCTTTTGATTTAGAAATTTTTTCACCTTTTTCATCTAAAAATAATTCATATGCAAAACCATTAGGAGGTCTTTTACCTAAAATTTTACAAATTTTTCCAGATATTATTGCGCTCTCGATTAAATCTTTACCGTACATTTCAAAATCTACATCAAAAGCAAACCACCTCATTGCCCAATCAACTTTCCATTGTAATTTACAATGTCCATCTAAAATACTTTTTTCAATTTTTTTGCCTTCATTATCGAAAATTATTTTATTATTTTTTTTATCTATTTTATGAATTGGAATTTCAAGAACTTTTCCGGTATCAGGGCAGATTGGTAAAAAAGGACAGTAAGTTTTTCTTCGTTCACTACGTAATGTTGGCAAAATTATATTCATTATTTCCTCATATTTTTCTAAAACTCTTTCAAGAGAATTATTAAAAATTCCCTTTTTATAATTTTCTGTTGAGCTTATAAATTTAAACTCAAATTTAAACTTGTTCAAAAATTCAATAAGCATTTTATTATTGTGTTCTCCAAAACTTTTATATTTTTTAAATGGGTCGGGAATGCTTGTAAGAGGTTTTCCTAAATTTTCATGAAGTACTTTTCCGTTAGGTATATTTTCTGGAACTTTTCTCAATCCATCCATATCATCTGAAAATGTTATTAGTTCGGAGTCTATTTTTTTTATATGATTTAATGCATTAATCATTATTGTCGTTCTTGAAACTTCACCAAAAGTGCCTATGTGTGGCAAACCACTTGGACCATATCCTGTTTGAAAAGTAATTTTATTTTTCTTATTTATAATGTCTTTTCTTTCCTTGAGAAGCTTGCGTATCTCAACGAATGGCCACGATGAGGTTGATTGAATTAGATCAGACTCTAGCATTAATAAGCTTTATAATAAGTTGAATTTTATTTCTATTTAAATATTGTCCAAAATCTATGTCATCAAATAAAACTGTTTTTTTTATTGTTGGTATCTTATTGGTAATTCTGGGTGTCTTCATGATGATACCTTACGCTATTCAATTAATTTACAATGAAAACAGCAATAGTTTTTTTTCATCTTCTATAATTACGATATTTATAGGTGTGCTTACCATTCTTGCTACTCTTAAAAAGGAAAACCAATTAAATCTTCAACAAGCTTTTTTGTTTTCAACTTTAGCTTGGGCTAGCATTGCTTTGTTTGGGAGTTTGCCTTTTGTGCTTTCAAATTTAAATTTATCATTTAGTGAAGCTTTTTTTGAAAGCATGTCTGGAATAACAACTACTGGATCTACTACAATATCTGATCTGGATAATTCTCCAAAAAGTATCTTGATATGGAGAGCCATCATGCAATGGTTAGGAGGAATTGGAATAATTGTTATGGCAACTACAGTTATGCCTCTTCTTAAAGTTGGGGGAATGCAAGTATTTAAAACAGATTCATCGGGAACTGAAAAAATATTACCAAAAACGATAGAAGTCGCTTTTGCTATAATCTCTATTTATACGGTTTTAACATTAGCGTGCAGTTTTGTTTATTGGATTCAAGGTATGAATGCATTTGATAGTATTGCACATTCATTAACCACAATAGCTACAGGTGGTTTCTCAACACATAATGAGTCGATTGGCTTTTATAAAAGCCCGGGAATAGAATTTTCAGCTACAATATTTATAATTCTAGGCAGCATACCTTTTATTACCTATTTAAAATTTGTTAAAGGAAATAGAAAAATTTTTATTCAAGACTCACAAATCAGAGGTTTTATTTATCTCCTAATCATTTCAATTTTGGTAATGTTTATTTATTTATTTATTAGTAATGAAGGTTATTCGATTTTAGATAATCTAAGAATTTCGTCCTTTAATGTAATATCAATTTTGTCCGGTACAGGATATGTGACTGATGATTTTGGTTTGTGGGGCGAGTTTCCTCTAATATTTTTTATTTTTTTGATGTTTATTGGTGGCTGTGCAGGCTCTACTACATGTGGTGTAAAAATATTTAGATTGCAAATTCTTTTTATTTTTTTAAAAAATCAAATTAGAAAGTTAATATTTCCAAACAGCGTGTTTATTGTAAATTATAATAACCAAAAAATAGAAGATAGTTTCATAAATTCTGTGATTATTTTTATTTTTTCCTATTTATTTTTATTTTTAATTATAGCAATGCTATTATCTATTTCTGGCTTGGATTTTCTTTCAGCTATCTCTGGTGCAGCTACTTCTATATCTAATGTGGGTCCTGGTCTAGGTGAAATGATAGGACCAAATGGAAACTTTAGTGAGGTATCAAATATATCAAAATGGATACTGTCGATTTCAATGTTGTTAGGAAGATTAGAAATTTTTGCTGTTTTAGTTCTGTTTTTACCATCTTTCTGGAGATCATAAGTTAATGTATAGTATTTTTAAGTATGGAAATTTATCAGAAACAAAGTTTTAAAGAATCTTTCAAGATTTACCTAGACATTAGAATGCTAAGAATTTTATTGTTGGGTATAATAAGTGGTTTTCCTTGGGTTCTTATTGGAAGCAGCCTAAGTCTTTGGTTAAAAGAAGAAGGTTTGAGTCGAAGCACTATTGGTTGGGCTGGATTAATATTTGCTGTTTATGCATTCAATTATTTGTGGGCACCATTAATTGATAGAATTCGTATTCCTTGGTTGACTGATAAAGTTGGTCACCGTCGAGGCTGGATTATAGTTATGCAACTCATTATTTTATTGAGTCTGTTATGCTGGAATTTCGTTGATCCCACTACAAATCTTGCCTTGGTAATTTCAGTAGGTTTAATTATTGCAATTGCTTCAGCAACCCAAGACATCACGGTAGATGCTTTAAGAATAGAACAAGTTGGAAAAAATGAAGGGAAATCAATGCAAGCTGGAGCGGCTATGGCTGTTGTTGGTTGGTGGACAGGATATAAACTTGGAGGAGTAATTTCTCTAAACGCCGCAGATTATTTTGAGAAAGCAGGATTTGAAAATTATTGGCAACTTACTTTTCTAATTCTTGGCATAGTTATTATCGCTTGCAACATTGCTTTAATGTTTGTTCATGAGTCACAGCCCGCTGAAAGACAAGAAGCGCAAAGAAGAACTGATGAAATGATACAAAAAAAATTAGGTTCATCTAATTCTGTTACAAAATTAGCTGCGTGGATTAGTGGAACAATTGCTGGACCCATAATAAGTTTTTTTAAAAAAAACGGATTTAGAATTGCTTTAGGAATTTTAGGTTTTGTATTTCTTTTTAAAATTGGAGAAGCTTTTCTTGGTAGAATGTCTATTGTATTTTATAAAGAAATAGGTTTCACAAAATCAGATATTGCAATTTATTCCAAAGGCTTAGGATGGATTACTACTGTTGTATTTACTCTTTTAGGAGGTTTGTTTGCTATTCGATCAGGTGTGATTAAAGCAATGTTTGTTTCGGGGATATTAATGGCTTCAACAAATCTTTTATTTTCTTTACTGGCATGGTCAGGAAAATCTGAATGGCTATTTGCAATAGCTGTAGTTTTTGATGATATGGCTGCAGCATTTGCGACTGTTGCTTTTGTTGCTTTTATTTCAATGTTAGTAGATAGAACATATACTGCCACTCAATATGCCTTGCTTGCTTCAATCGGAACTGCAGGAAGAACTACGTTGGCCGCTTCATCAGGAGCAATGGTAGATTGGTTGAATGGTGATTGGGGTATATTCTTCATAATCACAGCAATCATGGTAATACCGTCTCTGATCTTTCTTTATATGATTAAAGATAATATAAAGTTAAGTGAAAAATAGTTTTGGAAATAATCTACCTATAGTAAATCTTCATAAAAAGAAAAGTATAAAATCTGGAATAGATACTCAGTTGCTTTATGGTGATAATTTCAAAGTAATAAAAAAATTTAGCGGTTGGAAAAAGATTAAAATTAAAAAAGACGGCTATATAGGATGTGTTCAAAATAAGAGATTTTCTAAACCTATCAAACCTAATTTTAAAGTTTGCGTATTAAAAGCTTGTCTTTTCAGTAAACCAAGTACTAAGAAAAAATTAAAACAATTTCTTCCGTTTGCATCTAGAGTAAGAATAATTCAAAAAAAAGGGAAGTTTGGAAAATTTGATAAATATTGGATTAAAATTTCTGACTTAAAAAAAATTAGTTTTAAATATAAAGATGTTTTTAAAGATATAAAATTATTTAAGAATATAAGATATATGTGGGGAGGGAAAAGTTATAAAGGGATCGATTGCTCTGCACTAGTTCAAATTTTTTTTAATCAAAATAATCTTTTTTGTCCAAGAGATTCTAAAGATCAGGAAAAGTTTTTTAAAAGAAAAATTAATTTACAAAATATCAAAAAAAATGATTTAATTTTTTGGAAAGGTCATGTTGCTATTGCATTATCAACAAATAATTTAATTCATGCTTATGGACCTATGAAAAAAGTAGTTGTTATGGATATTAAAAGAACAGTTGAAAGAATAAAAAGAACTGCTAATTTAAAAGTGACTAGTGTAAGGAGAATTTAAAATGGTTTATATACTTTATGGTATAGCATTGGGCTTATTGTTTTACCTTGGAGATAAATATATTTTTTAGCTATAGGTATTATAAATAACTAATAAAGCCATTACTATTAATGCTGTTTCCATATTAGTGTATTTAGCAGATTTAAAGCTGATGTTGATATTAATTTAATTTATACCCACAACTTATTAATAGCGGAAAGAGTGGGATTCGAACCCGCAATACCTGAAGGTATACAAGCTTTTTGGTGTTTAAAAACGCGCACTTACCAATCCCAAAAAAAAACAGTATAATTTTTTTATGAAAGTGTCTCCAGACAAATTAAATTCTACGAAATCTGATACCACCGATATCAGTAAGCCTTGGGATAAAGACAACCAAGCCTGGTGGGACTGGTATGTTGGTCTTGCAGACAATGATACTAAAAACGATCCTATAATAACCGCTGAACCTTTACCAAATGTTACAATCCCCAGTGATGATGAAGTTGTCTCCGAATTGGCTGGGACTTATCCTTTGAAAAATGACCAAATTGATTTCTTTAGAAAAAATGGTTTTATCAAACTCAAGAAAGTTTTCTCTCCTGGGGTTGTGCTTAAACTTAGAAATGAATTAATAAAACTATTAAAAAAAGAATTTAATGTTGATCCTGATAAAGAAGCACATGACCGATTCCTTAGTCTTGAAATGATCTGGCCTAAAAATAAGCTTCTACGTGCATACGTATTATCACCACGTCTTGGACAAATTTCAGCAGATCTGCTTAGAGTGTCAGCAGTTAGACTTTACCATGATAATGTTTTAGCAAAACAAGCTGGTTGCGGTAGAACGCCATGGCATTTTGACGACCATCATTTTCCATTAGATACTAATGATGTAGTTACCGCTTGGGTACCAGCACAACCAACACCAATTGAGATGGGTCCGCTCTCTTTCGCCTACCCATTAGACGTTCACAAGTTAGTTAACGCTGTTACTTTTGAAAAGACTGGCACTGGCTATGATCGAGGAGTGTCAAAAGTTTTTAAACAAAATGGTGTATCTGTCAACGAAACACCCTTTGAGTTAGGTGAAGTTAGCTTTCATCATAATTTAAATTTTCATACTGCTTCAAGGAATCGGACTAATCGTAGCCGAGTCGCTCTCGCAAATACTTACTATAGAGATGGTGCACGAGTTATAAATTCTCCCACAATGGTCTCTGGTGACTGGCAGAAATTTATGCCAAATGTTAAACCAGGTGAAGTAGCTGCTAGTCCCTTGAATCCAATTTGTTGGCCAATTGATGACAAATAAAGATATTAATTATCAAAATGAACTAAATTCGGTCTGGACTGAAAATCTTGCCAACAATAAACAGCCTGATGGTAAAGCCTTACTCGATCATTTAAGAACTGTACACCAACATCATGCAGGTTTTACTGAGAAATGCGCAAGCACTTGTCGCGACGAGTCTGGTCGTAACAGTTATGAATGGCTGTCTGAAATTGTGCCTGATATTAATGGTACTCGAGTGTTAGATCTTGCCTGTGGGTCAGGACCATTGTTAAAAATCTTACATGATCGAAATAAAAATTTAAAATTAAAAGGAGTAGATATGTGTCCTGAAGAATTAGCACTTGCTAAAGCACGTATGTCAGATGGTGCTGTTGATCTATTTCAATTAGAGGCGCAGAATTTGACAGCAATTAATAATGATTCAATAGACGTTGTTTTATGCCATTGGGCTTTGACACTAATGGACCCTATTGCTCCAGTGTTAAATGAAATTAGTCGTATACTATCATCGAGTGGAAAGTTTGCGGCCTTAGTTAATGGACCGATGGATACTGCGCCAGGATATTCAGATGTGTATAATTTGATTTATAAATATGTTCAAACTAAGCTGCCTAATTATGGTGAGATTGATTTAGGGGATCCAAGAATAAGAGGCACAAAAAGCTTAAAATATCTAGTTAGTGAAGCTTTTCCGGATGCTAATGTTAGTCTCGAAAATAATGTGGTATCTATGGTAGGGCCTGTCGCTGAAGTATCAGAAACTGCTGCGGGATTTTTTTATGCTTCATTTATCTTACCGCCTGAGCTTCGTAAGATAATGCTTTCAAATTTATCTAACCTGCTCTCAGTATCAAAACAAGAAGGTCGATTTGTAATGCCAATTAGTAGATTAATTGTTAAGAAATAA
>MDTB01075827.1_pt1 | contig 23257 bp, 27 predicted proteins | sample 811161 | NCBI WGS metagenome assembly MDTB01 (sample SAMN05326650, study PRJNA326480) | marine metagenome | isolation source: seawater | place: Mediterranean Sea | collected 2009
AAGCATGAATAAGTTTTGTCTTTGATAGAGCCAGAGCTACGTGTCCTTTCCAAAAAATAATATCGTTTTTCTTTATATTTTTCAATTTAATATTTTTTTTAAAAAACTTTACCTGATCTTTAGCATCCCTTGGACAAAATTTATTGTTAAAGTTTAAAAAAATTTGTATCAAGCCGGAGCAATCAATTCCATAAAAGGACTTACCACCCCATTTATATTTAGTATTTTTAAAAATAGATATTTTTTTAAAAGGATTTTTTTCTTTATAAGAAATTGGTTTCACATCATTTTTACTTACCCATCCTTTAGAGAATCTAAAAAATCTTTTTTTAATTTCAATAACTTTAATTTTTGAACCAAAAGATAATTCACTTATTCTATCTTTATTTGGGAATCTAAAAACTTTTGACTTTAAGACGTTAATTTTATGTGTTGGTTTAAAAAATTTTGAAAAATTTTTATCTTTAATAAAACCTTCGTAACCATCCTCTATAATCTTAATTTTTAACCATCTTTTATTTTTTTTAGATATTGAAAAACTATCTCCGTAAATCATTTGAGTAACAATTTCAGACTTTTCCGATGCTTTTTTATGAAGGTTTATAACGGTATAATTGTTTGTAAAAAACTTAGTCATTTAATTTAAGTTTATCTTTAATTATAAAAAGAAATATTAGAGATGGTATTACCATTAATGCTGTAATGATAAAAAATATTCCCCAATCTCCATTTAACCAATCAACTAAAGCTCCTGAAGATGCTGCGAGAGTAGTTCTTCCTGCTGTTCCAATAGAAGCGAGAAGAGCATATTGAGTTGCTGTATAAGTTCTATCTACAAGCATTGAGATAAAAGCAACAAATGCAACTGTTGCAAAGGCTGCTGCCATATCATCGAATATAACCGCTATAGCAAATAAAAATTCAGACTTTCCTGACCAAGCCAACAAAGAAAATAATAGATTTGTAGAAGCCATTAATATTCCAGAAACAAACATCGCCTTAATGACACCAGAACGGATCGCAAATAATCCACCAAGCAATGTGAATATAACAGTTGTTATCCAACCAAGACCTTTAGAATATAAAGCGATATCTGACTTGGTAAACCCTATTTCTTTATAAAAGATTACAGACATTCTACCCAAGAAAGCTTCTCCAATTTTAAATAAAAAAACAAATCCTAAAATTGCTATTGCTATGTTGAACCCATTTTTTTTAAAGAAACTTATTACCGGACCAATTACAGTTCCCGTTAACAAAGCGATAGTTTTTTTTAATATATTCGGTGATCCCAATTTTTCCTCGATCATTCTTTCAGTTCGTCTCTGGCTTTCTGCTCTATCGATTGGTAAGGGCTCTTTCACAAACATTAAACCGATATTGCAACTGATAATAAGAATTCCTAAAACTAAAAACGTAATTTGCCAGTAGTTTTCGAATCCTGCTTGCTGAAAAAACTCGGCTGCATTCAGAGCAACAACTCCACCTAATTTATAGCCAGTCCACCAACCAACAACAGCCATGGCAGCACCAGCTTGCATCAATTTTCCTTCATGCTCACCAATTTGTTCTATTCTTAAAGCGTCAACTGTTATATCTTGAGTTGCCGAGGCTATTGCAATTATAAGACCTATACATATTACTAAAGTTAAATTAGCAGTAGGATTTATTAGACTCCAACAAACTAAACTAATCAAAATTATAGTTTGCATAGACATGATCCACCCACGTCTGTGACCAACTTTATTAGTTAACCAAGGAATTCTAATTCTGTCTATGATTGGTGCCCATAGATAATTGAAAGCATACACGGCGAATATTAAACCTGCCCAACCAATAGTGCTTCTACTTAAACCATCTTCTTTTAACCAAAGACTCAAACTACTTCCAATAATAACCCATGGAAATCCACTTATAGCACCTAACAATAATATTTTGATCATCCTTTTATCAAAATAAACTTTGAAAGTTTCGGATAAAGATTGTTTTTTATAAATTTCCATAAATTAACTTCTCCAAAAAGATGGAAAAAAAAGAACTAATACTGCAAAAAGCTCTAATCTACCTAACAGCATCCCTGCTGACAAAATCCATTTAGAAATGTCTGGGATTGCTTTGTAATTTCCGTTAGGTCCAATAACATCTCCTAAGCCAGGACCGACATTTGAAATTGAGCTAGCAGCCCCAGAAATTGACGTAATAAAATCTAATCCGCTTATAGATAAAAGTATAGCAATTATCAAAAAAATAAATAAAAATGTAAAAATAAATATTATTACTGAATTAATAAAATCGTCTGATATTTTTTGGTTATTATATTTTGTTATAATTACGCTATTAGGAGAAATAATTTTCTTTATTTGATTTTTTAAAAATATCAATAACATTTGAAGTCTAAAAATCTTAATTCCACAAGCTGTTGAACCAGCGCAACCCCCAATAAACATTAAAAGTAAGAAAAAGACTAGAGAAAATTTTCCCCATAATCCAAAATCATCTGTTACATATCCAGTTCCAGATAATATCGAAATCACATTAAATGAAGAAATTCTTATTTTATCCAATAAACTACTATCGTAATTAATTATCAATAAGTAAAAAAACATTATTATTACTGATATAATGAGTAAATAAATTAAGCCTCTTATCTGAACATCTTTAAAAAAAATTTTTCTATTACCTTGTGTAAATTTTAAATATGAAATGAATGGAATGCTGCCTAATATAATAAAAATACTAGCTACTATTTCAATATTAGAACTTTTAAAAAAACCAATGGAGTCATTGTGAGTAGAAAAGCCTCCGGTAGCTATCGTTGTCATCGCATGACTTATACTATCAAATATTGTCATTCCAAAAATCCAATAGAAAAATCCACACATAATTGTTAGAACAATGTATGTTGATATAATTATTGTAGCGACTTCAATTGTTCGAGGAAGAATTTTTTCTGTACTATCAGGCCCCTCCATTTTGAACAGTTGCATTCCTCCTACTTTCAATAATGGTAAAATTGTAATTGCCATTACAACTATTCCTATTCCACCTAACCATTGCATAATTGCTCTCCATAATAAAATGCTCTTAGGACTATTATCTAGGTCAGAAATAATTGTTGCACCAGTTGTAGTAATTCCCGACATACTTTCAAAAAACGCTTCACTAAAAGTGAAATCTTGAGTTGATAACAAAAATGGAATGCTTCCAAAAGTAGCTATCATAATCCATGCCAAAGAAGAAAAAAGAAATGTTTGTTTTAAATTTAGTCTAAATTCTTTTTCGAGGTTGGCTAAAATAAATAGCACACCAATGAAAATTGTGACAAAAGATGCTGAAATAAAGCTATGACTTCCCTCTTTAAAAATTATCTGAAGGAAATACGGCGCTAACATTGAGGCTCCTAAAACGACTAATAATATACCTATTAAAAAAAAGACTGTTTTGTTTGTAGCCATAAAAATTGAGATTATTTAAATAACTTCAAAATTCAACTTAATATAGTGTAATTATATCTGTATTTTGCGCATAAAATTTAATAAACCTTAATAATGCTTGATAAGGACTTAATTCAATCTACTTCTTCTTGGCCTTTTGTAGAAGTAAGAAAACTCTTAAAAGACAGAAAAGAAATTATCAAAAAAAAGAAAAAGATTACTTTTCAAACAGGTTACGGCCCAAGTGGTTTACCCCACATAGGAACCTTTGGTGAAGTAGCCAGAACAACCATGATGATTAATGCCTTAAATCAGATTGAAAAAGTTGAAAATGAATTGATAACATTTTCTGATGATATGGATGGGTTAAGAAAAATACCAGAAAATATTCCTAATGAAGAAATTTTAAAAAAAAATTTAGGTAAGCCATTAACTTCCATACCTGATCCTTTTAGAAAATTTCGTAGTTTTGGCGAGCACAATAATGAAAAACTTAAAGAGTTTCTCAATAAGTTCAACTTTAAATTTAATTTTAAAAGTTCAACTGAAAATTACAAAAAAGGGATTTTTAATAATTCTCTTATGCGTGTGTTAGAAAAATATGAGGAAATAATGGATATTATCCTACCGACTTTAAGAGAGGAAAGACGTAAAACTTACTCTCCCTTCCTACCTATTTGTCCTAAAACACAAAAAGTTCTTGAGATACCATTGATAGAAATGGATAAGAAAACTGGAAAAGTTGTTTTTAAAAATAATGATGAGAAACTAGAGACAAATATTTTAAATGCCAATTGTAAATTACAATGGAAAGTTGATTGGGCAATGCGTTGGTTTACTTTTGATGTTGACTTTGAAATGTATGGAAAAGATTTAACCGAGAGCGCTATATTATCAAATAAAATTTGCCGAACATTAGGGAAAAATCCTCCAAATGGATTTGCTTATGAGTTATTTTTAGATGAACAAGGTGAAAAAATTTCAAAATCAAAGGGTAATGGAATATCGATTGATCAGTGGTTAAGATATGCATCACCTGAGAGTCTTTCAATGTATATGTATCCCAATCCTAAAAGAGCAAAAAAACTTTATTTTGAAGTTATTCCTAAGACTGTTGATGATTATCTTTCCAATATTGAAAAATATCCATACCAAAATATCAAGGATAAAATTTTAAATCCCGTATGGCACGTACACAATGGGGCGCCTCCTGTGGAGAAAATCGTAATGCCATTTTCAATGTTACTTAATTTAGTCGGCTCGAGTAATGCAGATAACAAAGAAATTCTTTGGAAATTTATTAATAAATTCCATAAAGAAATAAACGCTAAAGAACATATTATTCTTGATCAACTCACAGAATACGCAATAAATTATTTTAAAGACAAAGTCGAACCAAACAAAAAATATAAAAAGCCTAATTCAATAGAAAAGAAAGCTTTGGAAAACTTAATTGTAAAACTTAAAGAATTAAATCAATCATTATCGCCTGAGGAAATCCAAACATACATTTATACTGTTGGAAAAGAAAATGGGTATGAAAAAAATTTAAGAGACTGGTTTAAACTTATTTATGAAGTTGTTTTTGGTGAGGCTAATGGACCAAGAATAGGATTTTTTATAAGTTTTTTTGGACTTAATGAAACAATTAAGTTAATAAATGATAAAATAAAATAATGTTTTCAATTATCAGACCTTATATTTTTTCTTTAGATCCCGAGGCAGCACACGATTTGGCAATCAAATCTTTAAAATTTAATTTTCTTCCTAAAAGTATTTTTGATGTGGCGGATGAACAGATACTTGAAACCAAGTTACTGAATGCAAGATTGCCAAATCCAGTAGGCCTAGCTGCTGGATTTGATAAAAGCGCTGAAGTTTTTAATTCTTTGTTTAGACTTGGTTATGGTTTTGTAGAAGTTGGGACAATTACTCCTAAACGACAATTAGGAAATCCAAAGCCAAGAATTTTTAGGCTTGAAAAAGATCAAGCACTTATAAATCGATTAGGTTTTAATAACGATGGTTTAGAAATCGTATCTAAAAGAATTTTAGATAATCCCCCTAATGGTTTTTTAGGAATTAATATTGGTCCTAACAAAGATACGAAAAATAAAGAGGAAGACTATTATCAATGTTTAACTAGACTGTCATCCCTCGGCGACTATTTAACAATTAATATATCTTCTCCTAATACTGAAGGTTTAAGAGATTTCCATGAGAAACAAGAGCTTGATAAATTACTTTCAGGACTAAATAAAATTAAAAAAGATAAAAGTATTTTAAAACCATTAGTTATAAAACTCTCACCAGACATAGATAATAACGAGATAAGTAAAATAATAGAATTAATTATTAAACATAAAGTGGAAGGTATAATCGTATCTAACACAACGGACAGCAACCGTGAAAATTTGTCAGACATTCAAAAAAATGAAAAAGGTGGATTATCAGGACAACCTTTGAAAGACTTATCAACTAATTTGATAAAAAAATTCTTTAAAGAAACTAAAGGAAAAATACAAATAATAGGCGTTGGAGGAGTAGACTCAGGGAAAACTGCATTTGAGAAAATTTCTGCTGGGGCAAATGCTGTCCAGCTGTATACAGGAATGGTGTATAAAGGGCCTGGATTAGTCAAAGAAATGAAAAAAGAGTTAATTTCAATTTTAAAAAAAGAAAATATTAAAAATATTTCACAAGCTGTTGGAATTAATACTTGACCATAATTAACACTACACTTATATAGCTTTAGGAAATTATATGTCAAAAAGATGCGAATTAACTGGAATATCGCCTTTAAAAGGTCATAACGTAAGTCATGCAAAAAACAAAACTAAGCGAAGATTTTTGCCTAACTTAAAAAAAGTAACATTTAGAAGTGATATTTTAAAAAAAGATATTAAATTGAATGTAGCTAATTCTGCTTTAAGAACTGTCGATTTTAAAGGCGGTTTAGATAAATTTCTTATGTCGACAAATAATGCAAAACTATCAAAAAAAGTAAAAAAAATTAAAGCTTCTATTTCAGCGAAATCATAGCATGAGTTTATATTATAAACTATCAATTCTAATGGGAATTGTGGTTTTAGCTTCAAATTATCTGGTTCAGTTTCCTGTTCAATATTTTGAATTAGACAATATTTTAACTTATGGAGCTTTTAGTTATCCTGTAACATTTTTTATTACCGATCTAGCCAATAGAGCTTACGGAAAAATAGTAGCAAGAAAAGTGGTATACTTTGGATTTATAATAGGAGTACTTCTTACGCTATTCATTTCAACAAACTTTAATGATATAATTTCAATCAGAATAGCAATAGGTTCAGGCACAGCTTTTTTTATAGCTCAAAATTTAGATGTTCAAATATTTGATAAATTAAGAAAAAGGAGTTGGTTTATTGCACCTCTTATTTCATCGTTCTTAGGTTCTATAGCAGATACTTTTTTATTTTTTTCAATAGCTTTTTACGCGACCGGAATACCATGGATTACTTTGGCTTTTGGTGATTTAGCGGTTAAGTTAATTATTACATTAGCGATGCTAATTCCATTTAGACTTTTGTTGAATAAAATTAAAGATTATTCAGAAAACTCAGCATCTAATCTTAAATTTTAATGCAGTGTTTTTTTATTATTTTTGACAAATAAATCCGTTAATTGATTTATCATCACATCACCTAAATCTTGAACATCAGTAATCTTTACAGCTTTGTCATAATATCTTGTAACATCGTGTCCAATTCCTATTGCTAGAAGCTCAATATTAGATTTATTTTCAATCCACTTAACTGTTTTTTTTAAATTAGTTTCTAGGTAGTCGCTGCTATTTGTTGAAAGCGTTGAGTCATCAACAGGAGCTCCATCTGAAATAACCATAAGGATTTTCCTATCTTCATTTCTTTTATTTATTTTATTGAAAGCCCACTTAAGAGCTTCACCATCAATATTTTCTTTAAGCAATCCTTCTTTTAGCATTAATCCCATATTATTTTTTGACTGTCTCCAAGGTGTATCTGCAGACTTATAAATAATATGTCTTAAATCATTTAGTCGACCAGGAAAACTAGGTTTATTATTTTTCATCCATTTTTCTCTGGACAGGCCTCCTTTCCAATGTTTAGTAGTGAATCCTAATATCTCAACTTTCACCATACATCTTTCTAAAGTTCTGGATAAAATATCAGCACAAATTGCTGCTACCGAAATTGGTTTACCTCTCATCGATCCAGAATTATCAATAAGTATTGTTACTATTGTATCTTTGAATTCAATATCTTTCTCTTTTTTAAAAGACAAAGAATTAAAGGGATCCATTATTATTCTTGTTAATTTAGATGTATCTAATAATCCTTCTTCTAAATCAAAGTCCCAAGATCTATTTTGTTTAGCTAATAATTTTCTTTGAAATTTGTTTGCCAGTTTTGAAATAAAACTTTTTAATTGAAGCAGCTGTTGATCTAAATTCTTTCTTAATCTTGCAAGCTCTTCAGTATTCTCTAGATCTTCAGCTTTTAAGATTTCATCAAATTCTTCAGTATAAGGTTTATATTTTATGTCACCAAAATTATTTTTTTTTACTTTTTTTAAGTCAGGCCTTGCGCTATCCTCTATATTAATTTCTTCTTCAGATTTATCTGAGTCTTGCGCTTCACTTTCTAAATCTGGCACCCCAGTTTCAATTGACATCTCTTCATATTTACCGTCTTTTTCTTTTGTTTCCTGCTCTTGATTTTTAGGCTTATTATGCTTTTCTTCTTTGTTATTATCTTCATATTTTTTTTCCTCTTCATTAATATTTTCGTCTAAACTCATATCTGTAATAAGTTGAGAAATTAAAGAATTAAATTTTTCTTGATCTATAGTCAATTCTTTGAGCTCAGATATTTTGCTTTTAAATTGATTATTTAAGTCTTTTTTATAAGATTTAAATTTTTTATCAATTTCATTTTCATTCTTATAATCAAAAAATTTTATTCTTAGATAATTTTCGAATGACTCTATTATTTTATCTTCACTATTTTTAAGATCTAACTCTGATAATCGTTTTTGATAAAATTTTTCAATATTAGCCTTTATTCCCTTGAAATAACTGGCTCCAATTTTTTCACATCTAATTCTTTCAGAGACATTATAAAGTTTTTTTGAAATATTACCTTTTGGTTCGTATTTCTTTAGCACTTTATCATCTGAGAACCTTATTCTTAAAGATTTAGAGTCAGCCATAGCCCTAATTTCTAAATAATTTATGTTTTTATTTGTGTATTGTAGATCTGGAAGTTTTAATGAATTTTTATTTGATTTATCTATTTGATTTCCAAAAGAGACTTCAATCTTTTGAGAATTAGTTATTGATCTTACAGTCGAGCTTATAGCTGTTTTAAAGTCTTCAATTTTCTCTTTTTTATTTTCCACTTTATAGGGTAACGTTTATAGAAGACTCAGGCAAATCTTCGCCAAAACATCTTTGATAATACTCAGAAATTATTTTTTTTTCTAAATCATCACATTTATTTAAAAACGTGATTCTAAAACTGTATCCTTTATCTTTAAAAATTTCAGCATTTTCTGCCCAATGCAAAACAGTCCTAGGACTCATGACTGTAGAAATATCTCCATTCATGAAACCTTTTCTGGTTAAATCTGCAACTTTTATCATGTTGGATAGTAGCTCCTTCCCCTCTCTATTGTTAAAACTTTTATTTTTTGAAAGCACAATATCTAGCTCTTTTTCAAAAGGTAGATAATTAAGAGTTGAAACAATATTCCACCTATCCATTTGACCTTGGTTTATTTGTTGTGTTCCATGATAAAGACCTGTTGTGTCTCCAAGACCCACTGTATTTGTGGTAGCAAACATTCTAAAAAAATCATGTTGCTCTAGAACTTTATTCTTATCGAGTAATGTAAAATTTCCATTGTTTTCTAATACTCTTTGAATCACAAACATTACATCAGGTCGGCCTGCATCATATTCATCAAACACTAAAGCTACAGGATTTTGAATAGACCATGGAAGTATTCCTTCTTTAAATTCTGTTATTTGCTTTCCATCTTTTAGAATAATTGCATCTTTTCCAATTAAGTCGATTCTACTAATGTGACTATCAAGATTTACTCTAACACATGGCCAATTAAGTCTTGCAGCAATTTGCTCAATATGAGTAGATTTTCCTGTACCATGATAACCTTGAATTAAAACTCTTTTGTTGAAGGAGAAACCAGCTAAAATTGCAAGAGTGGTATCATTATCAAATTTGTAATCAGGATCTATCTTTGGAACGTATTCGTTTTTTTTTTGAGAACGCCCCCACCTTCATATCACTGTCTAAACCAAATGTTTGTTTGACAGAAAGTTTAATATCTGGTTTTTGTAAAAGCTGTTGCGAACTCATTTTTTTCCTAAAGTTTTTTTTAATTGACTATAAGCTAGAGTAATTTTTTTCAATTTTTCCTCAAATTTTTTATTTCCTTGGTTTTTATCAGGATGATATTTTTTTACAAGTTCTTTAAACTTCAAGTGCAATTGTTCCCATTTTATGTCATCATTCAACTCCATTACTTGAAGAGCATCTTTATCAGTTTGAGAAATTTTTGTTTTTTTAAAATCTTTAAAATTTGAGGTTTTAAAAATATTGAGTTTATCTTCGAGAGCATTATTCCATAATATATTAAAAAAATTCTCAGAAGATCCAAACTTTTTAGTTGTTTTATGCCATGTCAAATCTGATTTAATAAAATACTCTATCTCTTGATCATTCATATTATCAAAATAATTCCAATTTTTATTAAAAATTTTAATATGCTCTAAACACAGTAGTCTATATTTTTTACTATTATCTCTTTCGATAGGAGCTCTGTATTTACCAGCTTCTTTACAATTTTTCCAATCACAAATAATTTTCATTAATTAATTCTATATAGTAAAATACTAATAATGAAAAATTATTTTCAAGAGATCGAAAATAAATTAAAAGCCCAAATAGAATTCGAGTATCTCAAAATTATTGATAATTCACACAAACACGAGAAACACAAATTTTTTTCTCCTAAAAAAAAACATTTACATTTAATAATTAAATCCAACTACTTAAAATCGATATCTAGATTAAGTGCTCAAAAACTTATACTTAAAATATTGAAAAAAGATCTAGAAAATAAAATTCATGCTTTAGAAATTAGTATTGAGTGATCAAATATGCATATTTTTTCAAATTTGATAATGAAATTTTGGTTTTATTAGGAGATGTTGTTTTACCTATTTTTTTAAATAAAACAAAATTTATTTTATCATCATTGTTCTTTTTATCTTGTTCTAGGTAGGGTAGTAGACTCATCACATTTCTTTTACTATGACTTTTAAATATATAGGAAAGGTTATTAGTTTTGTAAATTTCAATAATTTCATTTAGGTCTTTTTGTTTACACAATTTTAAAAGTTTAGATAATTTCGCTTCAAGAATCATGCCTGACAAAACAGCTTCCCCATGACTCATTTTTTTAGAATAATTATTTTTTATTTCTATAGCGTGAGCAAAAGTATGACCAAAATTTAAAATCATTCTTAAGTTTTTCTCATTAACATCTTTATTAACAAAATACATTTTTATTTCACAACTTTTTTTAATTGCATAAACTAATTTTTTTGATCTTTTTTCAAAAATATCTTTTGTATTTTTCTTTAGCCATAAAAAAAATTTTTTGTCTTTAATTATAGAATGTTTTAAAATCTCTGCATAACCACAAATCATTTCTTTTCTCGATAACGAATTTAAAAATGAAGTATCACTTATCACCAATTTTGGTTGGTGAAATGATCCAATCAAATTTTTACCAAATTTCGAATTAACTCCACTTTTTCCACCTATAGAGGCATCAACTTGAGCAAGAAGTGTTGTGGGTAAATTAATAAAATTTACACCTCTTTTATATACACTTGATACAAAGCCTATAACATCCCCAGTAATTCCTCCACCTACACTAATTATTAAATCAGATCTTTTAAGATTTTTTGATAAAATTTTTGTCAAAAAGTTATATGCCGTTTTTAAGTTTTTATTTTTTTCATTAGCCTTAAATGTGAAAAAATATAAATCATATTTTCCAAGTATTTTTTTCAAAATAGTAGAAAATTTTTTCGGAACTCCTTTATCTATGAAAATAGCAATTTTTTTGGTCGCTGGGCACAACTTATTTATTTTTTTTGGTAAAATATTAAGAATATTATTCCCAATCAAAACAGAATACTTGTTACTGTCATTTTTAAATTTAGTTTCTTGATACTTCATAGTATTTAATTATTTTATCTACAATTTCATTTGGTTGAAGAGAATTACAATTTATCCTAAAATCTGCTTCATTATAAGTTCTCCTTCGCTCCAAGTAAATTTTTTTAACCGTTTCTGCGATATTTTTTTTAAATAATAATGGTCTTTTATTTGTTTTTTTTTAATCTTTGAACAATTTTTTCAATTGATAGATCAAGCCAAAAACTAATTGAGTTTTTTTTAATTTTGTTTCTGATAATTTTATTTAAAAAACTTCCACCGCCAAGAGAAATCACCGTTTTGCTTTTTTTCAACTCTTTTAATGTTGTTTCAGTCTCAATCTTCCTAAAGTAGCTTTCACCTTTATTTTTAAATATAATATTAATCCGACAACCCTCTTTGAATTCTATTAGCCTATCAACATCAGTAAAAGAATATGACAGTCTTTCAGCAAGAGTCTTGCCAACTGTTGTTTTACCAACACCCATCATTCCTGTTAAAATTAGGTTTTTTTTCAATTTAATAACTGATTTTGAATTTGATTTTTCATAAATATGTCTTATTTATTGAGTTTAAATTAATTCATAAACTATGCAACTTAAATACAATAGAAAACAAAGTGTTGGAAATATATTATATAAAATTATAATAAGAATTTTTATAGCAATTGTATTAATTGTTGCTTCAATTTTTTTAATTGAAAAAATTAACTTTCCCAGTCCTGAAAAAAAATACCAAAAAGATATAACCAATGATATTAAAAAGCTTTAAAAGTTTATTAGGCTTATTAATTCTATTTTTAGCTTCAACTTCTTTGAGCGGGGAAGAAAAAATCGATATTTGGAAGAAAAATAAATCAAATAAATCTGTAGAAGCCGATAATAAAACGATTAAACAAAACAATAAAAACAAAATTATTTTAGGTAATTCTCAAAAAATAGAAAGCGATGAAATTATATTAATTGAAAAAAATTCTTTGATAGAAAATGATAAAGCTAAAATCTTTGGCATATACGATCCAGCTGAATACAATTTTAATCTTAATATGTGGTCATCAACTAGTGCTGAGGATGTAAGGTCTAGCATAAAAAGATTAAAAAAAATTAATCTCTCAAAAACTTCAAATGAAATCTTAGAAAATATTTTATTATCTTTTTCTTACCCTCCAAATGGAATGAAAGAGGATGAATTTGTGAACATTAAAATAAATTGGTTAATTGAAAACAACCGATCAGATTTAATTGAAAATTTTTTAAAACAAAATAATGAATTTAAAAATAAGAGTAAAGTAGTACAGTTTTTAGTAGATGAAAATATTGCTCAAGCGAACATCAAACAAGGATGTGAAAAAATTAAGTTTATAGATAAATCTATAAAAGACTCGTATTTAGAAAAATTTAAGATTTATTGTTTAGCTTTTAACAATAAAAATTCTCAAGCATTGCTCTTGTTAGACCTTTTAAGAGAGCAAAATCAATCAGATAAGTTTTTTGACGATAAGATAAATTTCCTTTTGGGAATTTCTGATAAAACTTCAAATAAAATTAATGATAAAAATTTATTAAACTTTTATCTTTCAAGCGTTACAATAAAAGACTTTAAATATGAGCCAACATCTAAAACAAAAAAAGAGATTTGGAAATATCTGAACGCAGCAAATTTAATTAAGATTGAAAACTTTAATGATAAAAATAAACTCAAGGAACTTGAGCAAGCCGTTAATAAAGGCCAAGTGGATGATAATATAATTTTTAATATTTATCAAAACATACCTTTTAATCTCAATACTCTAATCAATGCTCAAAATTTATACCAAACTTTAGATGAAACTGATGCAAGAGCTCTTATTTATCAAAAATACTTATTATCTGAAAGCGTTAAGTCGAAAGTAAATTATTTATTTATGCTTGAAGAACTTTTTAAGAAAGAAAATATTTATAATGTGTATTCTAGATTATTAAGTCGAGAACTTAGAAGAATAGGCGTTGATAATATGCCCGAGGAATATCAAGAAATTGCATCAAACAGGATCAAAGCAACTGAGGAGACACAGTTAGGTAAAATAAAATATAATGATAAAATTCTTCATCAGTCAAAAATCATTAAATTCTACATTGATAACGAGGATGAAAAAAAAATTCAAAAAGAAATAAATAAAGTTTTTAAAAAAATTAGTAAAAATAAAAAATATTTTTACTCAGCAAAAGATTTAGCGCTTGTCCATGCTCTTATCAAAGACGGTTTTGATATTCCTTCAAATTTTAATTATAAGGAAAAGTCATCAAAATATGATATTCCAAGCAATCTTTTGCAACTTGTAAAAAAAAAACAGAACGCATTTTTAGCTCTAAAAATTATAGAAATAATGGGTGAAGACGAACCCTACCAACTAGATCCTGAAACTATCTTTTTTATTACAAGTCTATTAAATGAGATGGATCTAATAAAAATTAGGAATAAAGTATTAATTTCCGCATTACCCGAAAGAGTTTAATTAGAAGGTGATAAGAATACCAAAGATGAAAATCATAATTGAACCAGATCCTATTTTAAGAAAAAAAAGTTATCCAATTGAAACTGTCACATCAGATGTTAGAAAATTAATGGATGAAATGCTAAAAACAATGTATGATGCACCAGGAATAGGTTTGGCCGCAGTCCAAATTGGAATCCTTAAAAGAATAATAGTTATAGACATTACTAAAGAAGAGAGAAAAAAAAATCCGATCTTCCTTATAAATCCAGAATTTACTTTTAAATCAAAAAACACCTCAATTTACGAGGAGGGTTGTCTATCATTACCTGATCATTTCGCTGAAATCGAAAGACCAGCAGAGTGTAATATTGATTATCTAGATTATAATGGTAACAAAAAACAAATTAAGGCTGATGGTCTTTTATCTACTTGCATACAACATGAAATTGATCATTTAAATGGCGTACTATTTATAGACTACTTATCAAAGTTAAAAAAAGATATGATTATTAAAAAATTAACAAAACAGAAAAAAAAACTAGATAAAATTGTTATATAAATTTAATGGCATTAAATATAATTTTCATGGGTACCCCAGAATTTGCTGTTCCCATATTAGAGTCGATATATAGATCTGAGCACAATATACTCGCAGTTTACACACAACCTCCAAAAAAAAGAGATCGTGGTCAACATATAGGTCATTCACCAATTAATGAAATTGCAAACAAATTACAATTAAAAGTCAGATCTCCAGATAACTTTAATTCTGAAGTAGAATTTGAATTTATAAAAAAATTGAGTCCTAAAGTCATAGTTGTAGTTGCTTACGGAAAGATAATACCTAAAAAATTTTTAGATGTTGAAGGATTAGACTATATAAATATACATGCATCTTTACTTCCAAAATTAAGAGGTGCAGCGCCCATTCAAAGAGCTATAATGAATTTAGATAAAGAAACGGGAGTATCAATAATGAAAATTGTTTCAAAACTTGACGCTGGTCCGGTGATGATGAAATCTAAATTGAAGATTGACGAAACAATGTCCTATTTTGATTTAAGCAAAAAGATGTCCAATCTTAGCTCAAAAATGATTTTAGATGCTTTAAAGTTAATAGAGGAAAAAAAGGCAGTTTTTGTTGAACAGAGTGATGTAAACGCGACTTATGCCAAGAAAATAGAAAAGAACGAGGCCAAAATAAATTGGCGTGAAGAAGCAAAAATTATATTAGCTAAAATAAATGCACTTAACCCTAACCCTGGAGCTTGGTTTGATTTAAATGGGATTAGGATCAAAGTAATTAAAGCGAAAGTAATTCAAGCTAGTGGAAAACCTGGTGAAATACTCGATAATAGTTTTACAGTAGCATGCTTAAAAAATGCTTTACAAATAATAGAACTTAAAAAGGAAGGAAAAAAAAATATGTCGGCTACAGAATTTCTTAAGGGGTATAATTTAGAAATAGGTTCAAACATTCAGAAAAATGTTTAATTACCTAATAAGAATAGAATACGACGGGAGTAATTTTGTAGGATGGCAATATCAAAAAAATGGTAGATCTATTCAAGATAAAATTGAAAAAGCTATCAAAAAAATTTTACGAAAAAAAGTAAGGATTATAGGAGCTGGAAGAACTGATAAGGGGGTTCACGCTTTGAGTCAATGTGCTAGTTTTAAAGTAGAAAAAAAAAATAAATGATTTAAAAAAATTTTTAAATTCTATTAATTTCTTTTTAAACAAAGAATTTATTTCTATAATCGAAATAAAAAAAAAAGGAGTAGATTTTCACGCTAGGTTTTCAGCAAAAGAACGTGTTTATGAATATTTTATCATAAATAGATCTGGACCATTATCTATTGATAGATATAGAGCATGGCACATTAAAAGAAAACTAGACTTAAATTTGCTAAAGAAGGGAGCAAAAATTTTAGAAGGCAAGCATGATTTTTCTACTTTTAGAGCATCTTCTTGCACTTCTAATTCACCAATTAAAAAACTAAATTCTGTTACAGTAAAAAAAAAAGGAGATAAAATCAGTATAGAGTTTAAGTCAAAATCTTTTTTGCAAAATCAAGTTCGATCTATGGTTGGTTGTTTAAATTATTTATCGAGCAAAAGATGGAATTTAAATTTATTTAAAGAGATTTTTAAGTCAAAAAAAAGAGAAAGATGTGCACCCCCAGCTCCTGCATGCGGCTTATACTTAAAGAAAATTATCTATTAATTATTATTTAAATCCATATTTTTTCAATGAGTTTAAAGAGATAGACAGGATTGAAATTAAATTATCAAAAAAATTTAATTCGTTATACTCTTTATTTATTTTCCAAATCCAATAAATATTTCTTAATTTGTTACTTTGTAAAGAATTTGATCTTATTCGATAATTCGTAAGAAATTTATTAACACCAAAAGCAATTTTTATTTTTTTTAAAATTTTGCATTTAAAAAAATAATCTTCACATATCTTTGTATTTGTAAATTTTATATTTTTAATAATTTTTCTTTTAACAATCATTGTACTTGTTGCAATTGATGTATTTTTAATAAAAGAGTAGTAGGTAAAATTTAAAGGTGTTTTGATATTCCTTTTTTTTAATCCAATAGTTTTATAATATGTGAAAGTAAAATCTAAATTTCTTTTCTCCATAAAATTAATTTGAAATTTTAATTTATTTTTATTCCAAGTATCATCTGAGTCGATAAATGCTAAATATTTAGATTTTGATTTTTTAATTCCAAGATTCCTGCAATAAGCTACGCCTCTGTTTTTTGGTAATTCTATAATCTTAACTTTTTTATTTTTTTTATATCTTGATAAAATTTTTTTTGTTTCTAAATTTGAATTATCATCTATTACTATTAGTCTCCAACTTTTAAAGCTTTGATTTACAATACTTTTCATTGTTTGCTCAAGATAATCTTCACAATCAAAACTTGGTAAAATTATATCAACTTTATTTGTCTGCATTATTATTAAAGATTATTTCAGAAATTTCATATTGGGGCTTAATATTCTTTTTTCTAACTAGTTTTACTAAAAATTTTAAAATTATTCCAAATATAGACGATGCTCTAAAGGGAAAAAAAGAGAAATTAATTAACATATTCGACCACAAAATAAATAATTTTTTAAGAGTATAATTACTCTCACCTTTTTTTCTTGCATGATGCTCTACTGAGATGATTTCAATATTTTTAGTGAGATTAATTATTAGTCCATCAATGTAAACGTCAGGTTTTTTAAATTTTGTAATTTCTTGAACGATATTTTTCCTAATTCCTCTAAACGATGACATATATATTCTTAAAGGCTTATTTAAAAGAAAACTAGATATTATATTATTTATAGTGCTTACAGTTTTTTTCCAGCCAACGTGTTTTCTATTTTTGTAGTTTGTATAACAAACATCAAAATTATTTAATTTTTCAATTATGTTCGGAATAAATTCTGGTGGATGCTGTAAGTCATCATCTAAAGTTATTACATAATCACCACTTAAATTATTAAATCCTGCCATAAGGGCGTTGTGTTGGCCAAAATTTTCACTGAGATTTATCCCTTTAATAAAAAAGTATTTCTTTCTTAAATTTTTAATTTTTATCCAACTATTATCACTGCTAAAGTCATTAATAAGTATAAGTTCAAAGTTATCTTTATAATCTAATTTTTGAAGAATATTTCTTATTCTAATTACTAGCTCATCAAGAATATCCGAACTATTAAAAACTGGAACAACAATAGAGATTTTCATATTATGTGTAATATTTTTTTAAAATTTTATTTAAATATTTTTTATCAGTTTTAAAGTAAAAATTATTTGATAGTCTCCATCTTACGTTTTTAATTTTTTTTTCTTTGTAAAAAGCTTTTTTATTTAATATTTTTTCAAAACTTTTAACAATTTTAAGAGGGCTATAAAATTGTTTGTTTAAAAGATTAATCGTACCATTTTTTTTTGAAAATAATTTAATAACTTTTATGCAATTTTTAATTGCGTCATCTATATCTAAAACATTACGTTTTGTATTTTTAAATAATATGAAAAATTTATTATGTAATATTTTCTCGTAAAAATAATTGGTAAGAGTTCTATAATTCTTACTGTGCCCAGTTATTTCTGGCAGCCTAATTATTAGATATTTTTCTGAAGTTGATTTGATAATTTTTTCAATCTTAATTTTATTTTTTACGTATTTTTTCGATAATCTAGACGCATCACTAATTGAATATGTACTTATATAGATTATCCTTTTACTATTCAATTTACAGAAATTAAGAATTCTATTTACCTCTTTTGCTAAATTTTTTTTATTTTCTTCAGAGGAATTAGAAATTCCAGCAGCATAAATGACTAATTTAGATTTTTTAAGAAATTTATAATATTTATTGAACTTTTTAGCTATGAAGCCAGATCCTATAATTACTTTTTTATTTTTAACATTCATAAGGTATTTTCTTTAATTAGTATAATTGTGTATATATTAACAAATATTTACGAAATAAAATTATGTCACAAAGGTCAAGCGTTTTATATAATTTAATTAACAATCCATTAATTTATAGATTAATTCAAAAATTAATGTCTGGAACATCATTTAGAAAAAAGATTGTACAAAAAAATATCAAAAACAAAAAATTAAAAATTCTAGACATAGGATGCGGTCCAGCTGAAATTTTAGATTACATACCCAAATGTGAATATTATGGTTACGATATTGACAAAAGATCAATAAATTTTGCGAGAAAAAAATATTCAAATAATAATCATCATTTCTTTTGTAAAAAATTTAATAAGAATGAATTATTTAGATTACCGAAATTTGATTTCATAATACTTTTTGGAATATTGCACCACTTAAATAATAAAGAAGTAAAAATAATTTTAAATCTTTGTAAAAAAAAATGAAAAAAAGTTCAAAACTTTTGACTGAGGATCCAATTTTAGTCAAAAACCAAAATATAATTGCAAGATTTTTAATTAACAGAGATCGAGGTTTGAATGTTAGAAAGAAAAAAGAATATTTAAGTTTGCTTAAACCACATTTCAAATATTTAAATGCAAAAATTACCAATCAATTATTTATACCCTACACTTGGTTCTCAGTTATCTGTAAAAAATAGCTATAAGATAAGACTATAGTAAAATTTAGATCCTAAAGAGAAAATAGCAAAATAGATAATTAAAAAATAAATATTATTAATTTTTAAATCTAACTTTATATTAAAAAAAGTAAAAATTAAAATGTAAATTATTGGGTCTAAATATTCTTGATAAAAAGGGTAAGTAAGTCCTGATAAAATAAAAAAAAATAAAATTATAAAAAGATTTGCTCTTTTATCAAAGAAGAGTGATATTATTATACAACTTGTAATAAACACTACTAAAGTTATAAATATTCTTGAATAAATATCATCAAAAAATATATTTGATAATTTAAAGAAAGCTCCTTTACCATCAGTAGTTAAATTTTTAAAATCTCCAAAGTACAAAGCTGATAAAAAGAATAAAATAGAAAAAAAAATAACAACAAATGTTTCTTTTGTTTTTAATTGATTAATTAAGGGAGAAATTTTTTTTTCTTTTATTAATAAAAAGGGAAAAATATAGAATGCTATTATTATTAAGCAGTATATTGGATTAAAAATATGAAATTGTGATCCAACCTCCCGGGCATGTGCTGCTGAAGTTGGTATAATTGACCCCCATAAGTAAATCAAATAGATATACGGGATTGCGAATAAGAAAAAAAGTAAAGCAGAAAAATATTTAAATTTATTATTTAAATTAGATAATATTAGATTAAAAAAAAATATAAGAGGAATAAAAATAAGTTTTTGATCTAAATAAACTATTATGGAGCTTAGAAAACAAATCAAAAAAATAAAAAAGAAAATCTTTATATCTTTATAAATTAAAATATTTTTATTTAATTTTTGATAAACTAAATATGATAGTATAAGGAATATAAAAGCATAATTTTCACTCAATCCCCAAAACGATGAAGTCCTAAAATAAGGACTTAAAGTAACAATTAGAGCAAGTAGTAGCACAATATTTTTATCAAGTTTTGGATAATTTTCTTTAACTGCTAAAAATAGAAGTAAGGGAACTGTGCTTGAAATTAAAAAAACACTTGTTCTAAAAGTCACTAGATCATTTATAAATGGATTGAATAGAATATGAAGTATGTAGAGTAAAGGTGTTCTACTGTCATTATAGAGAGGATTATTCAAATTTAAAAATATGTCTTCCTTAAGTAAATTTAAATTATTCCAAATTAATCCTAAATCGGCATTATATCCACCTGCTCCTGCGCTATTTTCATCAGTATAAAATCCAAAAAAATAATATGCTAGAAGACTAGCAGCAATTATAAATTTACTATTAAAAAATACAAAGTTTATTTTTTCTTTCTCTTTTTTAATCTCCATCTTGATCCTTCTCTAACTATAAATCCAACACAATTATTTGATCCACACCTACATGGAAATTGTTTGTAATCTTTATCGAAACTAAAACCATAATCATATGAAAGTTCATCACCCTTTTTAATATTTTTCATCGCGTAAACCCAAATTTTAAGTCCGGTACCAAAAACTTCACAATTTGGATTACAAGAATGGTTAATTAACCTTGCAGTATTGAATTTAAAATCTCCATCAAGATCTAGACGTTTATTAATGTTAAAAAGATAAATAGCTTTTCCATTATCAAATTTTGTATCCTCAGCACTTTTTTTAACGGAAATAATCTTACCTTTATATTCTATAATTTTTGTACCTTTTTTAATATCACAATTTGCATAGAGACCATTTTTATCAATTTTTGATTTTTTTATTTTATATAGTCTCACTTAAAATACTCTACTAAAATATTATTATATATTTTTGTAAGTTTTTTTAAATCTGATAGCGAAACACACTCATCTATCCTATGCATAGTTTTATTAACTAACCCAAATTCAAGACAAGGGGAAATTTTTTTTATAAATCTAGCATCTGAGGTGCCCCCAGTTGTAGAAAATTTTGGAGTAACTTTTGTTATTTTTTTGATAATTTTTTTTGCCATAAAAATAGTTCTTCCAGGTTTTGTCAAAAACGATTCCCCGTTTGTTATGAAATCAATTTTATATTTACATTTATTTTTTTTACATATTTGCCTAACAATTAAGTTAATTTTCTTTATCAGCGAGGATGAAGTGTGTAAATTGTTATATCTGATATTAAACTGAGCTCTTGCTCTTGCTGGTATTACATTATGAGCCTTATTATCAACATTAATTGATGTAAATTCTAAATTTGATGGCTGAAAGTTTTTATTACCTTTATCTAATTTTTTTTCTTTAAGTTTTTTACATATAGTAACCAGTGTGCTTATTGGATTATTTGAAAGGTGAGGGTACGCAATATGTCCCTGCGTGCCAGAAATTTGGATTTTTCCTGATAAACTTCCCCTTCTTCCAATTTTTATCATCTCCCCAAGTTTAGTTGGATTAGTTGGCTCACCTACAATACAAAAATCAATTTTTTCTTTTTTTCTTATAAGGTAATCTACAACTTTCTTTGTGCCATTTATTGCGTACCCTTCTTCATCACCTGTTATTAAAAAACTTATTGATCCATCAAAATTTTTATTCTTTATTAAAAATTTACTTACTGCTGCAGCAAAGCAAGCTATTGAACTTTTCATGTCGTTGGCTCCTCTTCCAATTAAATGATTTTTTTTAACAATTGGCTTGAAAGGATTTACAGACCAATCTGAAACATTACCTGGAGGAACTACGTCTGTATGGCCAGCATAACATAAGTTTGGTCTTTTTTTACCAATTCTTGCATAAAGGTTTTTAATTGGATTGCTTCCTTTGTCTTTAAATTCTAGAATTTTACAATTAAAGCCTAACTTTTTTAATTTTTTACTTAAAAATTTTATCGCCCCTGCATCTCTAGGAGTAACACTAGGAAATCTTATTAATTCTTTAGATAATTGTAATTCATTAATTTTAGTCATCAGTCTCTGAGTAAGTCATTTATTGAGGTTTTGCTTCTAGTTTTCTCATCAACTTTTTTAACTATGACTGCGCAATACAATGAAGGTCCATCAGGGTTAGATTTATTAGGTAAGCTTCCAGGAACCACTACTGAATACGCAGGAACTTTGCCATAATGTATTTCTCCAGAGTTTCTATCAACTATTTTTGTAGAGGCACCAATATAAACTCCCATAGATAAAACTGCACCTTCTTCAACAAGAACTCCTTCAGCTATTTCAGATCTAGCGCCGACAAAACAATTATCCTCAATAATTACTGGACCAGCTTGAAGAGGTTCTAGCACACCTCCTATACCTGCTCCCCCTGAAATATGACAATTTTTTCCAACTTGAGCGCAGGAACCAACAGAAGCCCAAGTGTCAATCATCGTACCTTCATCAACATAAGCTCCTAGGTTTATAAAGCTAGGCATTAAAACTACATTTTTAGCAATGTATGCTCCTTTTCTAACAACTCCATTAGGAACATGACGGTATCCTGCCTTTTTCCAGTCTTTCTCTTTCCACTTCACTGTCTTTCCAGGAACTTTATCGTACCAAGTAGTGTAGGGACCTTTCATCATTTCCATCTTATTTATTCTAAAACTTAACAAAATAGCTTTTTTAATCCATTGATTGACAATCCAATCGCCATTTTGTTTATTAGCAACTCTAATTTTTCCACTATCAACTAAGTTAATAGTTTCATTAATAGCCTTAATCAATTTTTTTTCTGATTTTGGACTAACGTTTTCTTTTTTTTCAAAACTTTCGTTAATTATTTTTTCTAGTTTACTGTAACTCATTAATTTCCCTCAAAAATTTAGCCAAGTTATCGGTTTTATAATTTATAAAATCCGAGTCCGAGTATTTTGCCGCCCAAGGTTCATCATTTTTAATCCAAACAGTTTTCATTCCAAGTTCGTAAGCTGGCTTTAAATTTCTTGCAATATCCTCAAAGAATATACAATATTGTGGCTCAATTTTGTAATTTTCTACTAATTTTTTGTAAGGCTCTTTCGAAGGTTTTGGAATAAATTCAC
>MDTB01040226.1_pt1 | contig 23256 bp, 16 predicted proteins | sample 811161 | NCBI WGS metagenome assembly MDTB01 (sample SAMN05326650, study PRJNA326480) | marine metagenome | isolation source: seawater | place: Mediterranean Sea | collected 2009
GTGCCCAATGGTTCCTACGTTAACATGTGGCTTGTTACGTTCAAATTTTGCCTTTGCCATACTGGCCTCCATTTTCTTGAATCAGCAACACTGATTTTATTCTTCAAATTATTCAAGCGAACTTCGCTTGTATCTCCTCTGATATATTTGACGGTACTGTATCATAATGGTCAAAAATCATAGTAAAGTTTGCCCTACCAGAAGACATTGATCTCAAGTTATTAATATACCCAAACATATTAGCCAATGGTACAAAAGAATTTATCACAATGGCATTACCTCTAGTTTCTTGCCCTGATACCATTCCTCTTCTAGAAGTCAAATCACCTATTACATTTCCAGTGTATTCTTCTGGGGTTACCACCTCAACCTTCATTATAGGCTCAAGCAATTTAGCACCAGCTTTCTTTAGCCCATCGCGCATCGCTGCACGAGCCGCAATTTCAAAAGCCATTACACTAGAGTCCACATCGTGGTAAGCTCCGTCCTCTAATGCCACCTTAAAATCTATAACAGGAAAGCCTGCTAAAGGTCCACTGTCAGTTACAGACTGAATTCCTTTTTCAACCCCAGGTATGTATTCTTTCGGAACAGAGCCACCCACTATCCTACTTTCAAAAGAATATCCTTCGCCTGGTTCCGTCGGAGAAATAATTAATTTAATCCTCGCAAACTGACCTGATCCTCCAGATTGCTTTTTATGAGTATAGTCAATTTCTGCTTCTCTGCTAATTGTTTCCCTGTAAGCGACTTGAGGTGCCCCAATATTCGCTTCGACTTTAAACTCTCTTTTCAATCTATCAACCAATATATCCAAATGCAGTTCACCCATTCCGCGCATGATAGTTTGACCAGACTCTAGATCCGTCTCTACCCTAAATGATGGATCTTCAGCTGCAAGCCTTTGTAAACCTAAAGACATTTTCTCCTGATCATTCTTAGTCTTAGGTTCAACAGCTATCTCTATAACAGGGTCAGGAAATGTCATTGTTTCAAGCACTACCGGACTAGAGGAGTCGCACATTGTATCGCCAGTAGTAGTATCCTTTAATCCAGCCAAGGCTATGATATCACCCGCAAACGCTTCCTCAATTTCATCACGGTTATTTGAGTGCATCATCATCATTCGGCCAACTCTTTCTTTTTTTCCTTTTGTAGAATTAAAGATACTGTCTCCTTTTTTTATGGTTCCAGAGTATATTCGGGTAAAAGTCAAAGTTCCTACAAAAGGATCATTCATAATTTTGAAGGCAAGACCAGAAAACGGGATACCATCATTGGCTGAACGTTCAATATCACGTGTCTCAGTTTCGTCACCAGGCTTGAAACCCATGTAGGCTGGAACGTCTAAAGGAGTCGGCAAAAAGTCAATTACCGCATTTAAAAGAGGTTGAACACCCTTGTTCTTAAAAGCTGAACCACATAAGACCGGAATAAACGCCATAGATAAAGTAGCTTTCCTTATCAACTCTATCAACTTTTCTTCAGTGGGTTCAACTCCTTCAAGATACTGCTCCATAGCATCATCATCCATCTCTACAGCCATCTCAATCATTTCTGATCTCATGGATTCGGCCTGAGACAAGAGACTCTCTCTAACTTGTTGACAAGTCCAAGTTGCACCTAGATCCTCACCTCTCCAGGTCCACTCCTTCATAGTTATGAGGTCAATCAAACCCTCTAATTCAGTTTCAGCTCCAATCGGCATTTGTACTGGACAGGGTCTTGCACCAGTTCGGTCTGCAATCATATTTACACAATTTTGAAAATCAGCACCAATCTTATCCATCTTGTTCACAAACACTATGCGAGGGACCTTATACCTATCGGCCTGCCGCCATACTGTCTCAGTCTGCGGCTCTACACCAGCGTTCGCATCTAAAACACAGACAGCACCATCCAATACCGCCAAAGATCTTTCCACCTCGATAGTAAAGTCAACGTGACCCGGTGTATCTATTATATTAAAGCGATGCTTCGGAGTTAAGGCGTTAGAACCGTCTTCTGTTCGCTCCCAAAAAGTGGTTGTAGCAGCCGAAGTAATTGTTATACCTCTCTCTTGCTCCTGTGCCATCCAGTCCATAGTGGCAGCACCATCATGAACCTCTCCAATCTTGTGGGATTTACCAGTGTAGTACAATATTCTTTCAGTACAAGTGGTCTTACCAGCATCAATATGTGCCATAATGCCAAAATTTCTATACAATTCTAATGGATAATCTCTCGCCATCTTCTTAATTCCTACTTCATATTACCATCGATAATGGCTGAAGGCCTTATTAGCTTCCGCCATCTTATGGGTATCTTCTCGTTTCTTTACAGCCGATCCCCTGGAATTTACTGCATCCAGTAGTTCACCAGCTAGCCGTTCCTCCATTGTTTTTTCATTACGAGATCGCGAAGCTCCAATCAACCATCTAATTGCTAAAGCTTCTCTGCGCTCTGGCCTGACCTCAACTGGTACTTGATATGTCGCACCACCAACCCTTCGAGACCTTACTTCTACAGAAGGCTTTATATTTTCTAAAGCCTCCCTAAACACCTCAACTGGTTGCCTTTTAATTTTTTCTTCAACCTTGTCCAAAGCTCCATAAACTATAGTCTCAGCAACCGACTTCTTACCATCATACATTAAATTATTCATAAATTTCGTGAGCACTTTATCGCCAAACTTTGCATCTGGAAGAATTTGACGTTTCTCGGCACTGTGTCTACGTGACATTTTCTATTCCTTATTTTGGCCTCTTGGCTCCGTACTTTGAACGCCTCTGTCTGCGATCCTTTACTCCCTGCGTGTCTAAAACCCCACGCAAGATATGATACCTAACTCCTGGTAAATCTTTAACTCGACCACCTCTAATTAGTACAACCGAATGTTCCTGCAAATTATGAGATTCTCCAGGAATGTAAGAAATAACTTCAAAGCCGTTCGTTAATCTTACTTTTGCTACTTTCCTCATTGCAGAATTCGGTTTTTTTGGTGTTGTTGTATAGACCCGAGTACAAACTCCACGTTTCTGAGGGCAAGCCTGCAAATGCATTGATTTTTGCCTCGTTATTCGAGGCTTACGAGGCTTTCTTATGAGCTGTTGTATCGTCGGCATTAAAATAACCCCATTCAAACATTTGTTAAATCACTCCGCATACTGCAAAATGAATTCTCGTAATAAAGCTAGAAACAGTGTAAAGCTTTATTAAATTCAGAGGATCGAAGCTCTCACTTAGATCATGGCCGCCAATTTGTGGCTTTTATTCACAACAGAAAAAGGTTGCGAGGGTTCAATAGGCCGACTTAAAGCAGTTGTCAACAGTTAAGAAAAAATTTTTCCCCAATTACCTACTATTAACACCACATTTATCCAAAACCCTATTCGTCTTGTTCCACAGGAGCCAATTTTGCTACATTTTCTTCTCTTGCCGCTATGATTTCTGCATCTCTAGCTGCAGCAACACGTTTTGTATCACGAGCCGCTCCACCAGTACCTGCAGGAATAAGCCGACCAACGATAACATTCTCTTTTAATCCTATAAGCTTATCACGTTTCCCTTGAGTTGCCGCTTCAGTTAACACGCGCGTCGTTTCTTGAAAAGATGCCGCCGATATAAAACTTCTAGTCTGTAAACTAGCTTTTGTTATACCCAAAAGTATTGGTCCACCCTTAGCAGGATCTCTGCCATTAGAGACTGCCTTTGCATTTGCTTCATCAAATTCAACTTTATCTACTTGCTCCCCTTTCAACAAAGTAGTACCGCCACTATCTGTTATTTCCCACTTTTGTAACATCTGTCTTACGATCACTTCTATATGCTTGTCATTAATTTTCACACCCTGAAGCCTGTAAACTTCTTGAACCTCGTCAATCATATATACCGCCAGAGCCTCAATGCCCATTATGGACAGAATATCGTGCGGAGCAGGATTTCCATCCATTAAATACTCACCTTTCCTAATGAAATCACCTTCCTGCACTGGAATGTGTTTGCCCTTTGGCACCATATACTCAATTGGCTCACAACTTTTATCTGAAGGTTCAATAGAAATTCTTCTTTTATTTTTGTAATCCTTACCGAACCTTACATTTCCATCGATTTCCGCAATAATAGCGTGGTCTTTCGGCCGTCTCGCCTCAAATAACTCAGCAACCCTTGGCAGACCACCGGTAATATCTTTTGTCTTTGCACCCTCTCTGGGAATTCGAGCAATAACATCTCCTGGCTTGACAGGGGCACCATCTTCCAACGATAGAATGGCGTCAACAGACATAGAATGAACTTCAGGGTTCCCGTTATCCAACAGTACAGGATCCCCAGTATTCTCATTAACTAGAATAATTTCTGGCTTCAAATCGTTTCCGCCTGGAGCTGACCGCCAATCAGTCACTATTCTTTGCGAAATCCCAGTTGCATCATCGGTATCTTCGCGAAGTGCAATACCAGCGACCAAATCAACAAATTTGGCTATACCACCTTTTTCAGCAATTATTGGAAGCGTGTAAGGATCCCATTCAAAGAGTTTGTGACCCCTTTCAACTTTTTGACCTTTCTTTACGTGGAGTTTAGAACCATAACTCAACTTATGAAATGCTCTTTCCACTCCAAACTCATCCATCACAGCTAATTCCATATTTCGACCCATGACAATCTGATCACCTTCTGTATTTTTGATCAGATTTATATTTCGTAAATCAATCTTACCAGCTTGACTAGCTTCCATAAACGACTGCGAACCACCTTGAGCGATTCCACCGATGTGAAATGTTCTCATGGTAAGTTGAGTACCGGGCTCACCAATAGACTGCGCAGCAATAATACCTACAGCCTCCCCCTGATTTACTCTAGTTCCGCGTGCCAAGTCTCTACCGTAACACTGAGCACATACTCCATCTTCAGACTCACAAGTCAAAGGTGATCTTATTTGTATTGACGGCAATGATGCTTCCTCAATATTATCCGCAATTCGCTCATCAATCATTTGATTTCTCTGACAGAGCACCTCTTGAGTCGCAGGGTCAACTACATCCACCGCAGCTACTCTACCCAATATCCTCTCAGACATGGTAGCCACAATCTCGCCATCATGAATTGAAGCACTTGCCTTAACTGACTTTTCAGTTCCACAATCATCAATTCGAACTATGCAGTCTTGCGCCACATCAACCAATCTTCTAGTCAAATAACCAGAATTAGCTGTTTTTAGAGCCGTATCAGCTAACCCCTTTCTCGCACCATGCGTAGAATTGAAATATTCCAACACACTTAAACCTTCTTTAAAATTTGAAATAATTGGTGTTTCGATAATTTCTCCAGACGGCTTAGCCATCAAACCTCTCATTCCACCGAGTTGTTTCATTTGAGCAGGCGATCCTCTAGCTCCAGAATGTGACATCATGTAAACAGAGTTAGGCTCTAACTCAACGCCAGCATCGTCAACTCTAAGGGCCGAAATATCAGACATCATTGAATCCGCAACTATGTCAGAACACTTAGACCAAGCGTCTACTACCTTATTATATTTTTCTCCCTGAGTAATTAATCCATCCATATATTGACGCTCAAATTCTTTCACTTGATCTCTGGTATGATTAACCGAAGTCCACTTAGAATCTGGAATAACCATATCATCTTTACCAAAGGATATTCCAGCCTTAAAAGCTTCCTTAAAACCCAACTGCATAATTTGATCACAGAAAATCACCGACTCTTTTTGACCACAGTGCCGATAAACTGTGTCAATGACTTCTCCAACCTCTTTTTTTCGAAGTAACCTATTGATTATATCAAAAGGTGCTTTAAAATTTTTTGGTAATAATGCTCCTAGCCTCAGGCGACCTGGAGTAGTATCATAACGCTTTAAAAAAGAGCTACCTTCTTCATCAATCTGTTCTACTCTAGCCTGAATTTTTGTATGCAAATGGACTGCTCCTATTGCAAGTGCATGTTCAACCTCTTCGATCGACGCGAATGTCATACCCTGCCCTTTTTGGCCCTCTCTTGCTAAAGTTATATAATACAAACCCAAAATCATGTCTTGAGATGGAACAATAATTGGCTTTCCATTTGATGGTGATAAAACGTTGTTGGTTGACATCATAAGCACCCTCGCCTCTAGTTGAGCCTCCAAACTCAACGGCACATGGACAGCCATCTGATCACCATCGAAATCAGCATTAAAGGCAGAACACACCAAAGGATGCAATTGAATTGCTTTACCTTCGATTAAAACTGGTTCAAAAGCTTGTATTCCCAGTCTGTGAAGTGTTGGAGCTCGATTTAGAAGAACAGGGTGTTCCCTGATTGCCTCTTCTAGTATATCCCAAACTTCTGGTCTTTCTTTTTCCACTAATTTCTTGGCTTGTTTGACTGTTGAAGAAAGACCCTTAGCCTCTAACCTAGAATAAATAAACGGTTTAAAAAGCTCCAGAGCCATCTTTTTAGGCAATCCACACTGATGAAGTCTCAATTCTGGACCAGTCACAATTACTGATCTACCTGAAAAATCCACTCTCTTACCCAACAGATTTTGTCTAAACCTGCCTTGCTTCCCTTTTAGCATATCAGATAAAGATTTTAGTGGCCTCTTGTTACCTCCCGTTATAACCCGACCTCTGCGCCCATTATCAAACAGTGCGTCCACAGACTCTTGCAACATTCGCTTTTCATTCCGAATAATTATATCGGGTGCTCTAAGCTCAATCAGCCTTTTCAACCTATTGTTTCTGTTAATCACGCGCCTGTATAGGTCATTCAAATCCGAAGTAGCAAAGCGTCCACCATCAAGCGGCACTAAAGGTCTGAGCTCTGGTGGGATAACAGGGATAACAGTTAAAATCATCCACTCTGGCCTATTACCACTATCTTTAAAACTCTCAACTAATTTTAATCGCTTTATGATTTTTTTTGGCTTCAACTCTCCAGTTGCCTCAGCTAATTCTGCTCTAAGTTTCTCTGTTTCTGCATCCAAATCTATTGCTGCCAACATCTCCCGAATAGCCTCTGCTCCTATTCCAGCGGTAAAAGAGTCAATACCAAACTGATCCTGTGCATCAAGAAACTCATCTTCAGTTAATAACTGACCATGTTTCAAATCTGTCAAACCCGGCTCTACAACTACATATTGCTCAAAATAGAGTATCCTCTCCAAATCCCGAAGAGTGATATCCAGCATTAAGCCTATTCTAGAAGGTAAAGATTTTAAAAACCAAATATGAGCAACCGGAGCAGCTAACTCAATATGACCCATTCTTTCCCTACGGACTTTCTGCAAAGTTACTTCCACTCCACATTTCTCGCATGTAACTCCTTTATATTTCATCCGTTTATATTTACCACATAAACACTCATAGTCCTTGATAGGACCAAAAATTCTGGCACAGAACAACCCATCTCTCTCAGGCTTGAAAGTTCGATAGTTTATAGTCTCAGGCTTTTTAATCTCTCCATATGACCAACTCAGCACCCTCTCTGGCGATGCCAATGATATTCGAATCTCGTCAAATGTCTTCAGTGACTGTATTGGATTAAATGGGTTTGTTATTTCTTGATTCATTCTATGATCCTAATTTGGTTAGAATTTTGATTTTATAAATTTGTCAGTTATTCAGTTTCCTCATCTAAGAGTTCTACATTAAGTCCAAGAGATCTAATTTCTTTAACCAAAACGTTAAAGGATTCTGGTACTCCTGCTTCAAAATTATCTTCCCCTTTAACTATGCTTTCATATACTTTTGTGCGACCAGCCACATCATCAGACTTAACCGTCAACATCTCTTGAAGGGTATAAGCAGCACCATAGGCTTCGAGAGCCCACACCTCCATTTCACCGAACCTTTGACCTCCAAATTGAGCCTTACCACCTAAAGGTTGTTGAGTAACTAAACTATAAGGACCTGTTGAGCGAGCATGTATTTTTTCATCAACAAGATGATGAAGTTTTAAAATGTACTTCATTCCAACTGTGACAGGCCTAGAAAATTGTTCACCCGTTCGACCATCAAATACTACAGATTGACCACTTTCGTCTAATCCAGCCCTTCGCAAAGCATCATTTACATCGCTCTCTTTTGCTCCATCAAAAACAGGGGTAGCAATTGGCACTCCTCCCGTCACGTTAGACGCTGCCTCAATAAAGGCTTCATCAGAATAAGATGATAAGGCTTGATCATATACCTGATCTCCATAAGCGACTTTTACTGCATTTTTCAAAGGAGACATATCGCCGTTTCTCTTATACTGACCAAGAGCCCTTTCAATAGATTGCCCTAAATTATGAGCTGCCCAGCCCATGTGTGTTTCTAAAATTTGCCCCACATTCATTCTGCTGGGAACGCCTAATGGATTTAAAACTACATCAACAGTAGTTCCATCCGCCAAAAATGGCATATCTTCCACAGGTACAACTTTAGAAATAACACCCTTATTGCCATGCCTACCAGCCATCTTATCTCCTGGCTGCAATTTCCTCTTAACCGCAACAAAAACTTTTACCATTTTCATTACTCCAGGAGGCAGATCATCTCCCCTCCGTACTTTTTCTACTTTGTCTTCAAATCTATCCTGCAGCGTCTTCTTTTGAACATCATATTGAGATTTTAGAGCCTCAATTTCTATAGTGGTCTCTTCACTTTCAACAACTATTTGCCACCAAAGGCCCCGCGAATAGTTTTCCAAAAGACTAGAAGTTACCTTGGAGGAAACTTTTATATCTTTAGGACCCGAAACTACCACTTGGTCTAATAGAAGGTCTTTCAACCTGGCAAATATATTTCTATCTAGAATTGCTACTTCATCATCCCGATCTCTACTAAGGCGCTCTATTTCCTCCCGTTCGATTTGTAATGCTCGCTCATCCTTCTCTACTCCGTGACGATTAAAAACCCTCACTTCAACGATGGTTCCACTATCACCAGGGCTCATCCTCAAGGAGGTATCCCTCACATCAGAAGCTTTTTCTCCAAATATTGCCCTTAACAACTTTTCCTCAGGAGTCATTGGACTTTCACCCTTGGGAGTTATTTTACCAACTAGAATGTCTGCTGGATCGACTTCGGCTCCAATATAAACTATTCCGGCTTCATCCAAATTACGCAAGGCTTCCTCGCCCACATTTGGAATATCTCGTGTTATTTCCTCAGGGCCTAATTTAGTGTCTCTTGAAGCTACCTCGTATTCTTCGATATGAATTGATGTAAATACGTCATCTTTAACAATTCGTTCAGAAATAAGTATAGAGTCTTCATAATTATAACCGTTCCAAGGCATGAATGCGACTAAAACATTTTTTCCAAGTGCCAATTCACCAACATCCGTAGAGGGCCCATCTGCAACAACTTCTCCTTCGGTTACAGTATCTCCCACTTTTACCAAAGGCCGTTGATTTATGCAGGTATTTTGATTGGATCTTTGAAATTTCCTGAGCCTGTAAATATCTACACCAGGATCTCCTGGTTCCAAAGCCCCAGTTGTTCGAACAACGATTCTCATAGCATCAACCTGATCAACTATACCTGATCTCTTGGCTACAATTGCAGCCCCCGAGTCCCTTGCAACTACGGCTTCCATGCCAGTTCCAACATAAGGTGCCTCTGATTTAAGAAGGGGTACGGCCTGGCGCTGCATATTTGAACCCATCAATGCTCTATTTGCATCGTCATTCTCAAGAAATGGTATTAGTGAAGCCGCAACTGAAACTAACTGTTTGGGAGATACGTCAATCAAACTAACACTATCTGCTGGATTTAGCATATATTCTCCAGATTTTCGAGTGGAAACCAAATCATTTTCAAAACGCCCATCTGCATCTAATTTAGCATTAGCCTGAGCTATAGTGTATTTCATTTCTTCAGTAGCTGACATGTATAATACGTCGTCAGTAACTTTTGCATCCTTAACTCTTCTATATGGTGTCTCAATGAATCCATATTTGTTCACTCTTGCAAATGATGCTAATGAATTTATCAGACCAATGTTTGGACCTTCGGGTGTCTCAATTGGGCACATTCTGCCGTAATGGGTGGGGTGTACATCCCTAACTTCAAAACCAGCCCTCTCTCTGGTTAGACCTCCAGGACCAAGGGCTGATAGCCGCCTTTTGTGTGTTACTTCAGATAATGGATTTGTTTGATCCATGAACTGGGATAGCTGGCTTGAACCAAAAAATTCCCTTACAGCTGCTGCTGCAGGTTTCGCATTAATCAAATCCTGAGGCATTACTGTGTCGATATCGACTGAAGACATCCTTTCACGAATAGCTCTTTCCATCCTCAACAAACCTACTCTGTACTGATTCTCCATCAACTCGCCTACTGATCTAACCCTTCGGTTACCTAAATGATCAATATCATCAACATCTCCTCTACCGTCTCTAAGTTCTACAAGCTCTCGGATAACACCTAAAATATCTTCCCGCCGCAACGTCCTCTGAGTATCTTCAGCATCCAAATCAAGTCGCATATTCATCTTTACTCGACCTACAGCAGACAAATCGTACCTGTCCTCATCGAAAAATAATGATTCGAATAATGCAGAAGCTGCCTCCACAGTTGGTGGTTCTCCAGGGCGCATGACCCGATAAATATCCATTAGAGCAGTACTTCGTGCAAAATTCTTGTCCGCAACCAATGTGTTTCTTATGTAAGGTCCAACATTAATATTATCGATATCCAAAGTAGGGATCTCACAGATTCCATTATCTAATAAAACTTTTAAACTTCCTCCAGTTACATCTCCCGTCTTACTATCCACTTCCCAAGTAATTTCCTCACCAGCCTCAATCCAGATTTCCCCGGTCGCCTCATTAATTATGTCCTTAGCAGAGTAACGCCCCACAATCTCTTCAAATGGCACAACAGTGTTCTTTACTTCACCCTCATCTAACATTTTCTTTACTAAGCGAGGTGTTATTTTTTTTCCTGCTTCAGCGATCACCTCTCCAGTATCAGCATCCACAATGTCATATAGAGGTTTTACACCTCGCATTCGTTCAGGAGTAAAAGGTACAGACCAATTTTTTTCGTCAATTTTTAAATACGAAATCGTATTATAGTAGGCATCACAAATATCCTCTTGATCTAGACCCAAAGCAAAAAGCATCGTAGTCACTGGAAGCTTCCGCCGTCTATCAATCCTTGTAAAAACTAAATCTTTAGCATCAAATTCGAAATCTAACCATGAACCTCGATAGGGAATAATCCTACTAGTAAAAAGTAACTTCCCAGAGGAATGAGTTTTCCCTCTATCATGATCGAAAAATACTCCAGGAGATCTGTGCATTTGCGATACAATTACTCTCTCAGTTCCGTTGATAACAAATGTTCCATTGGGAGTCATTAATGGCAGATCACCCATGTAAACATCTTGCTGCTTAATATTCATTACTGATCTTGCACCAGTGTCTTCATTAACCTCAAAGATATTTAATCGCAAAGTTACTTTCAGTGGAGCACTGTATGTCATATCCCTTTGCTGGCACTCATCCACGTCATATTTAGGTTTTTCGAGTTCATATGAAACAAATTCTAAGAGAGAATTTTCATTAAAATCTTTGATTGGAAAAACAGATTGAAAAACGCCATTTATGCCCTCCCCATCAGCATGTAAGGCACCCTCACCGGAGTTAAGAAAAAGATCGTAAGAAGACTTTTGTACTTCAATCAAGTTTGGCATTTCAGCCACTTCCCTGATCTTACCAAAGAATTTTCTTATTCGTTTATTACCAGAATATAATTGAGCCATGCAAAATCCCTATCTTGTTTTCAACCATCCACTGTTGGGTTCAGCTAAGATGCTTTCTTAGGATAATAAAATCTTATTTACTGCAACATCCCACGTCACATTTTTAGTTGTAGCCCTTCCAAGAACTTTTGTCCTTACTGTCCATGGAAGAAGTACCTTATGGATACATTTCGTTGAATCCATAAGGTCCTACTTGTTACGTAGCTAAAAGGTAGGAACATTATTTAAGTTCAACCTCAGCTCCTGCTTCTTCAAGTTGTTTTTTAATTGCTTCAGCTTCTTCTTTTGAAACACCTTCCTTCACTGCTTTTCCTCCAGCTTCTACAAGATCCTTGGCTTCTTTCAAGCCAAGACCTGTAACGCCCCGCACCTCCTTGATAACATTAATCTTTTTATCCCCAAAGGATTTCAAGATAACATCAAATTCTGTTTTCTCTTCAGCAGTAGCACCACCGTCGCCGCCCGCTGCTGGCCCAGCCATCATCACTGCTCCGCCAGATGCAGGCTCAATGCCATATTCATCTTTTAAAATATTTTTCAATTCGACAGCTTCTAGAAGAGTTAACCCTACAATCTGTTCTGCTAGTTTTTTAAGATCAGCCATTTTATTTCCATTCTAATATTTGTGTTCCGACGTTCTACTGGTATTACCCCGTACCGCCCTTCAGTTTCTTAATGTTCATGCCGCCTTTTGGTCTTCAATAGCTGAAAGTATTCCAGCAACAGAGGATCCCGGGCTTACCAAAACCCCCGCAACTTCTGATCCTGAAGCACCAATAATACCCACAATAGAAGAAATAACTTCCTCTCTAGATGGCATTTTTGAAACTTCAATCACCGATGCAGTATCCAGACCATTAGCGCCCATTGTACCACCACGTATGACAAGCTTTTCATTTTCTTTCGAAAACTCCACCGCCACCTTTGCTGCAGCTACTTGATCCTCAGAGTACAAGAGGACAGTTTGACCAACAAATAAAGAACTCATAGCTTCACATGGCTTATCTTGTAAGGCTATCTTTGCTAGTTTATTCTTGGCAACCCGAACTGCTCCTCCAGCCTTCTTCATCCGAAGACGTAAGTCTGACATTTCAGCAACTGTTAGACCGGTGTAATGAGCAACAATTACAACACCAGAGACCGTGAAGATTTGGTCAAGTTGGCCGACCACGGCTTCTTTTTGGACTCTATCCACAATAACGCTCCAATTTTATGAAGAGGTCACCCTCTTCGGCTCAAATATGCTAAGCAGCAAATCACTGCCTAGCGTCTCGGTTTTGTCCGGGTCCCCGTTAACCGTTTCAAGAGCGAACTCTTAAAAGCTACGTAATCGTTTACCTTATCTACAGTAGGATTTATGCAGTTTTGATGCACCCACTATCTCGGACTACTGGTCAAAAAAACCAGCAATTAGTCAAAGGCTAAAACTTTGACAAATTCTTCACTTTCACACAGTCAACAATGCTCCCACATCTAACGTAACACTTGGTCCCATCGTGGAACTTATGGACACTTTTTTCATGTATGTACCCTTGGCCCCACTCGGCTTAACGTTATTCACAGCACTAACGAACGCTTTAATATTTTCAACGATCTTTTCTTCATCGAAAGAAACTTTTCCAACACCCACATGCACCACCCCAGCTTTTTCGACTTTAAATTGCACTTCACCACTTTTTGCAGCCTTCACTGCTTCACCGATCTCCATTGTAACTGTTCCTACTTTAGGATTTGGCATTAGGTTCCTGGGCCCCAGAACTTTTCCGAGTCTGCCGACCACGGGCATAAGGTCAGGAGTAGCTATACAGCGATCAAAATCCACTTTTCCTGACTGAACAATCTCCATTAAATCTTCGGCTCCAACTATATCAGCTCCAGCTTTTGTTGCCTCTTCAGCTTTTGGTCCTCTGGCAAAAACAGCAACTCTAATACTTTTACCAGTACCATTTGGTAACGCACAAACACCTCTAACCATCTGGTCAGCATGTCTAGGGTCTACCCCTAAATTAAGGGCAAGATCAACAGTCTCATCAAATTTTGTTTTAGCATTTTTTTTAACCAACGCTACTGCTTCTTCAACAGTCAAGTCAATTTTATCTTGAAAGTCTTTTCTTGCTTCTGCTAATCTCTTTCCACTCTTTGCCATCTTTCAACCCTTCACTTCTATACCCATGGAACGAGCGGATCCCTCAATTATCTGCATTGCTCCCTCTATATCATTTGCATTCAAATCAGACATCTTTGCCTCAGCTATTTCCTTAATTTGGGCTACTGACACAGACCCAATTACTTCTTTTCCAGTTAACTTTGCACCCGCTTTTACTTTTGCGGCTTTTTTTAGATAATATGAGGCTGGTGATGTTTTTATGTCCATGCTGAACGATTTATCTACAAAATATGTTATTATTGTCGGACATGGAGATCCAGGTTCCATTTCCTGAGTTTTCGCATTAAACGCTTTGCAAAACTCCATTATATTTAAACCTCTCTGTCCCAAGGCAGGCCCTACAGGAGGAGATGGATTTGCTTTTCCTGCTGGTATCTGTAATTTAAGTGTACCTGCTACTTTTTTTGCCATTTTTGGCTTCCTTTACAATAGTAAAAATTATTTTATCTCATACGTATACTTTGAACCAATCATAATACCTTCAAACTTGTTTTTGAACTTGAGTATATTCTAATTCAACCGGTGTTGCTCTACCAAAGATTGAAACAGTTACCTTTAGTCGCGAATTAGCCTCATCTACTTCCTCAACAGATCCTGAAAATCCTTCAAACGGGCCATCATTCACGTTCACTTTCTCTCCAACCTCGAAAGAAATGAGTGAACGTGGTTTCTCTAATCCTTCCTCTACTTGATTAAGGATTACTGCCACCTCTGAGTCTCTCATGGGCATGGGCTTACCCTGCTGTCCTAAAAATCCCGTTACCCTATTAGTATCTTTAATCATATGATAAGCTCTATCAGTCATCTTCATCCTTACCAAAACATACCCTGGCATGAATCTTCGCTCAGTCTGTACCTTCTTACCACGCCTTACCTCTAAAACTTCTTCCGTGGGAACAAGCACCTGATCAATTTCATCTTCTAAGCCATTTGAGGCAACAGATTCTTGAATTGAAGCCATCACCTTTTTCTCATAGTTTGAAAGAACGCTCACTGAATACCAGCGAAATGTCATAATTTTAGTGTCCTCTACTCGGTCAAATTTTTACCGATTATTATAAATTTTAAATACAGACTCTCATAAACGCAGACGAATCATTTTTTTCTTGACCTCATAAGTGGACAGGGTTTACAATTTCTCCGCAATCAAATCAAGAGCCTATTGTTAAAATAAATTCTAAACCTTTTCCTATTATACTATCTATCAAAAAGAAGAAAATAGCTACAATGGTAGCCATAATAAAAACCATCACTGTTGTAGTCATGGTTTCACGTCTTGTAGGCCACACAATTTTAGAAGCTTCAACTCTCACTTGCTGTATAAAATTTAATGGATTAATCACGCTTTTCACCCCAATGCTTGTTTGAAACCTTTAACTTTCAGAGACTAGTGCTTTATTGGCAGGGGCTGAGGGACTCGAACCCACGACCCTCGGTTTTGGAGACCGATGCTCTACCAACTGAGCTAAACCCCTTGAAGAATATAATAGCTATTTCGAACTTACCTTATGTCATACCTTCTATTATTTTAAAATTTTGGATACAACCCCTGCACCCACTGTTCTACCACCTTCTCTAATTGCAAAACGAAGCTTCTCCTCCATTGCAATTGGAGCAATTAAATCTACCGTAAATTTCAAATTGTCACCAGGCATTACCATTTCTGTGCCAGAAGGAAGCTCTACGGTTCCAGTAACATCCGTGGTACGAAAATAAAATTGTGGCCGGTAATTAGCGAAGAATGGTGTATGCCGTCCGCCTTCTTCTTTTGTTAAAACGTAAGCCTCCGCTTCAAACTTCGTATGTGGGGTTACAGAGCCTGGCTTAACCAAACACTGACCACGCTCAACTCCTTCACGTTCAATTCCACGTAAAAGTGCACCAATATTATCACCTGCTTCCCCACGATCCAGAAGCTTCCGAAACATTTCAACTCCAGTACAAGTTGTTTTAGATGTATCACGGATACCAACTATCTCAATCTCATCACCAACATTGATTACGCCACGCTCAACACGACCAGTAACCACAGTACCACGGCCCGATATCGAAAAAACATCCTCTATAGGCATCAAAAAAGGTTGATCAATTGGACGATCAGGTGTTGGTATGAATTCATCAACCGCTGACATTAATTCAGCTATTTTCTGTTCACCAATCTCTGCATCACGACCTTCTAATGCAGCAAGAGCAGAACCAGAAATAATTGGTATATCATCGCCAGGGAAGTCATAAGAAGATAATAGTTCTCTAACCTCCATCTCAACCAACTCTAAAAGCTCTGGGTCATCAACCTGATCGACTTTATTTAAAAAAACTACCAACGATGGAACGCCAACCTGCCGAGCCAATAAAATATGTTCTCTGGTTTGAGGCATAGGTCCGTCAGCAGCATTTACAACTAAAATTGCTCCATCCATTTGGGCCGCACCAGTAATCATGTTCTTTACATAATCTGCATGCCCAGGACAATCAACATGAGCATAATGCCTCGCTGTTGTTTCATACTCCACATGAGCAGTAGAAATTGTTATCCCCCGAGCACGCTCCTCAGGAGCCGCATCAATTTGATCATAGGCTTTATATTCTCCATACTGCTTCGTGATAGCTGCAGTTAAAGTGGTTTTTCCATGATCTACGTGCCCAATGGTTCCTACGTTAACATGTGGCTTGTTACGTTCAAATTTTGCCTTTGCCATATATTTTTTCCTCTGATAACTTAAATTCAAGAAGATATTTCTTTCCTAGAAAGTTCCAATAGATGCTATCTGTAAAAAACGCAACTAAATTTTATTACTAATTACCTTAAACACCAAAAAGAAGCAGCATTTTGTACTCAAATTAAATAAAATTTTAAAAAGTCAGAATAAACTATTTAACTCTATCGTCATTCTCATGTAGAGCACAATTATATAATCGTGGTACTTTAATAAAATCTGAGTTATTAAAATAAATATCCCTCTAAAAGGACAAATTAGGTAAAATAAATGTCAAGAATATTAATAACTTCTGCTTTACCATATATAAACGGCGTGAAGCATTTAGGAAATTTAATAGGGAGCCAACTGCCGTCAGACTTATATGCAAGATATATGCGAGCTAGAGGTCATGAAGTTCTACTAATTTGTGCAACTGACGAACATGGAACCCCTGCAGAGCTCGCAGCAAAAAAAGCAAAAATTCCTGTATCTGACTATTGTCATCAAATGTGGCAAAAACAAAAAGATTTGGCTAATGGGTTCAAACTATCATTTGACTATTTTGGTAGATCATCTTCCAAAAGAAATCATGATCTCACTCAACATTTTGCAACAAGATTATCACAAGCTGGCCTTATCAAAGAGGTTACAGAAGAACAGTTTTTTTCTGTTGAAGATAATAGGTTTTTACCAGACAGATATTTAGAAGGCCAATGTCCCGCTTGTGGTTATGCGAAAGCCCGAGGGGATCAGTGCGAGAATTGTACGAAGCAATTGAGTCCAACGGAGCTTGTAAACCCTAAATCCACAATTTCCGGCTCTAAAAATATTGAATTAAGAGAGACTACTCATCTGTATCTTAGGCAAAGTCTGATGGAAAAGAAATTAAGGGAATGGCTCGATCAAAAAACAGATTGGCCAATTTTAACTACATCTATCGCCAGAAAATGGCTTAACGATGGTGAAGGTCTTCAAGATAGAGGCATAACAAGAGATCTAAACTGGGGAATACCAGTCATTTCCAAAGAAATAAGTTGGAAAAACCTCAAAAATAAAGTTTTTTATGTCTGGTTTGATGCACCGATTGAATATATTGCAGGGACTGCTGAATGGGCAGACTCATTAGGTTTAGATGACTCACATTGGCAAAGATGGTGGAAGAATGACAAAGGAGCGGAAAATGTCAAATATGTACAGTTTATGGCTAAAGACAATATTCCATTTCATACACTCTCTTTTCCAACAACAATAATGGGGTCAGGAGAGCCGTGGAAACTTGTTGATTACATAAAAGGCTTCAATTGGCTACTGTACGAGGGCGGTAAATTTTCCACCAGTGAGCAAAGGGGTGTTTTTATGGACGATGCTTTAGATATTCTTTCCCCTGATTATTGGAGATGGTGGTTACTTTCAAATGCCCCTGAAAGTTCAGATACAGATTTCACATGGGAGAGTTTTCAAAATTGCATTAATAAAGATCTTGCTGATGTATTAGGAAATTTTGTTAGTAGAGTAACAAAATTCTGCAATTCGAAATTTGGGAACAAAATACCTAATGGCGGCGAGTTAACTGACCTAGAACATCAGGTAATTGATGCCATTACGGAAAGACTACGGATCTATGAAAACCATATGAATCTAATAGAAATAAGAAAAGCAGCAGCAGAATTGAGGTTTATGTGGACAATCGGTAATGACTACCTGCAAAGAGCTCAGCCTTGGTCAAAATTTAAGCACGAGCCAGAGCGAGCAGCTAATTCAATTCGCTTCTCTTTTAATTTAATCGCTCTTTTTGGAACCATCTCGAGACCTTTCATACCTGATACCTCAGAAAAAATTGAGAGATTCTTAAAATTAGATGAACCTAGTGATTGGCCTGTGAAGCTTCATGAATATTTAAACCATTTAGAGCCTGGCCGAGAATTTTTCGTTCCCGAAAATCTTTTTACAAAACTTAGTGACGATGATACCTTAGCTATGAAAGAAAAGTTCTCAGGAAAAACGTCTGGTCAAAACTGAAGCTGTACTTGAGACTAATTGCTCAAAAGTCGATTCACAAATACTCCAAAACCAGCCGTTGAGCCAGTCAGAATTCCTCCCCAAAGCGTGTCAACAATAACCATTTTGGCTGTCCATCCTTTCATTAAAGAAAAGCTAGTCACCTCATAAGTTCCATATGCCAAAAGTCCTAATAAAAAACCCGAGAAAATACCCATAATTAAAGAATTAGATTTAAGCCCTGTTTGAGTACCAAACCAATATATCCCACCAACATAGAAAACATAAAAAATTGTTGCAGCGACAAAATTCACATTGTCCCGTAACAACTCTGATACATTGGCTTGAAATAAGGGTACCATAAACTTCATCAGCATTACGGCATCCACAACGAGAAAAAATATTAACATTGATATGTAAGTAAAAAAGATGCTCATTCGGTCCTATCCTTCTTTTAAATAACAAAACGCTTTAACTTTAATATTGGTATGTTTTCTTAAAAAATCAAATATATATGTAAATCTGTGTTTTGTGGTCATATAAACTTCACACTTTTTTCACCAATGCCTCTATATGCAAACTTAACTAACTTTATGATGAATTGTTTCTATCAGCACAATACCTTATTAACTTGAGCGATAACAAAACTCAATTCTTCTAAAAATTAGAAAAAAACCTAAAGAAATCTGTCGAAAATTTGTCACAGGAAAAACTTAATTATTTTACCAGCGTGCTAGCCAGTTATAGCTCCAACACTAATAGTTCTAACAGTAGTAGCAAAAAAGATTAGAAGAAAACAAAAAAAAGCTACTCTAAAGGTAAAGACTACTTAAAAACGTCAACAAAAAGTCTAAACTGCAAGTGCATCTATCTCTTGACGATACACTACAGCATGTACTAATACCGTGTTATTAAATTGTCCCAAGGTGTTACCAATGTTTCCGCTCAGGAGTATGTGGAGAATTGATCTATGAATTGCTATCCCAGGATCTGCACATCTAGTGACCAAGCAGCTATAGGGCACTATAAATGTCTTGGAATAAAAGATATAAAGTTGTAACTTTAGTGTTATAAAACATGGTGTGGAATTTGATGTATGTGGCAGAAATTAAAATGGTTCTAAATTAAAATAATGAATTTTATTAATATAAAACAAATAGTTATGTATAAGCCCGCTTGGTGGAATTGGTAGACACAAGGGACTTAAAATCCCTCGACCATAGGTCGTGCCGGTTCGAGTCCGGCAGCGGGCACCAAAAAAAAACGCTTTGTTACCAAATTTTGTTTCAAAGTTTAGAGTTTTTTATTTCAGTTAAACACTTAATGTTAAATTAAGAATAGGTCCTTAGATAAATGAAAATAAATATATCAAAAATCATTTTTACAATCTTTCTGCTTTGCCTGGTTACAACCCCCTTGCCAGGAGTAGCTGAGGAACAAACAAAAACTAGGCCCCAAAAAGAATATCCATTAAAGCCAAGACATACATACTCTGGGGATAAGGACCCGCACTGCGAACTATGGTCATTAGAAAGAGCTTTGGGTAAAGCAGCTTCATGTAGAAGAAGAGCAAAAAAACCTAGCGAGGCACCCATCTTATGCCGTTTTAAAAGATCGTACAAAAATGAAGATGACCCAGAGTTAACTATGTGCGTTTACGAAAAAGCAGGCTACAATTTAGAAGAATTAACAATTTCTTCAGAAACTTATGTTTGTGAAAAAGAATTCAAATGCAAAAAATAGTCAAAGTTTAGCGTTTGAAGAAAATTTTTGATGAATTAAATTAAAAAAGGGCAATTTGCACGTTCTTTGCATAATATCTTAAATTAAATACTAATTAAAAGAGAGCTTTTAGATGAACGATATTGATATGAAGCAAAAAATAAAGGAGGTAAGAGAAAAATTCCTCTCAAATAATCAAATTGAGGATATTCGGCAGAACATCACAACAGTGGTAGAGGAAAGGTTAAAATTTCTTAGCACAAAGCAAACAAAAGCATTCGAAGATTTGGAAACCAGTACAAAAAATCTGGATGCTCTTCTTCAAGAACAGATCTTGAGAGCTGAAGCACAAAAAAGTGATTTAGAAGAGAGTTCAATTAGTCAATTAAATAAATTTAATGATGCTCTTCAAGACGACATCAATCAAATCAGAACTGAGCAACAAAGAATTACTGAAAGTTCAAAAATCCTGGAGCAGCAAATAAAAAAAGATGTCTCAAATGAAATGATTGCAGTTAATAAGTCAATGGATGAGACTCATTCTAAAATCCAGGCTGATAATAAAAAAACTACAGAAGACCTTGTTGCATTAAGGGAAACTATAAAAAATGAAACTACTGCAAAAACAGAAGAATTTGAAAAGTCAAATAAGAGTGAATTAGACCGGATCGCTCAAAAAGAAAAAGATATAAAGCTCTTATTAGATAAAAAATTAATTGAATTTGATGAAACAAAAGAAACTCTCCTTAAAGAAGCAAAAAAGGAAATCCAGAGTCACACCGCATTGATCGAAACCCAAATTAAATCATTTTCTGATGAACAAAAAACGCTTTTTGAGAAATTCGAAAAAGAGCAAAAAAGTGTTGGTGAAATAATTGACGATAGACTAAAAGAATTCCGGATTGCACAAAAAGCGGCTTTCGAAGAATTGGAGGCTGCTTTAAATCTATTGGAAAGACATCAAGACGATACAATTAACAAATTTAAAGATAATAAGAGCAAAAATATTGTTTATAATTACGATACATTAGATCCCTCACTTCTAACCAATAGGGGTTCTATTTCTAATTCAAATGAAGATAAGCAGGATGCAGAGCCGATATCTGATCTAACTGTAGAAGACCTGCAAAAAGCTAATGAGAAAAAATCAAAGAAAACGAATTATAGAAAACTGCTCTTTTTTAGTGGCTTATTTATAATGGTTTGGCTTTTGTTAGTTAATTTTGCTGGCTTAAAGCTTGAAAATATAATCTCCTGAAAAGTACCTAATTATCATTCAAAAATTTACGATACACACCACTTCATTATTGATTTTTGAATATGCAGCCTGTTTTCAGCTTCGTCAAAAATCACTGAATTTGGTCCATCAATTACTGCTGCGTCTACTTCGACATTTCGGTGTGCGGGCAAGCAGTGCATGAATAAGGCATCTGGTTTGGCTTCATTCATTAATGCAGTCGTAACTTTGTAATTAGCCAAAAGCTTTTTCCTCCTTTCAGCTGAAGATACTTCACTATGCATAGAAACATGAGTATCAGTGACTATTAGATCTGCACCCTGGACAGCCTTTGAAGGATCTGGCTCTAGAGAAATTTTACCCTGCAGTCCATCAACTTGAAAAATATTTTTATAATGTGAAGCCAATTCTAACGGAGATGAAATTATCAAATTAAAATTAAATTTTTGAGCAGCATGCATGTAACTTAAACAAACATTGTTACAATCTCCAACCCAAACAATTTTTTTATTTTCAATTATTCCTCTATGTTCTTCATAAGTCAGGATGTCAGCCATTACTTGGCATGGATGGCTTTTGTCAGTTAAGCCATTTATAATAGGAATAGAAGCAAATGCTGTCAAATCAGCAATGGTTCTTTCCTCAAAAGTTCTAATCATAATCATATCAACATATCTAGATAACACTTTTGCGGTGTCGGATATTGTCTCCCCATTTTTTAATTGCATATCGGAACTAGAAAGTATCAAGGTTTCTCCACCCAATTGTCTAACACCCACATCAAACGAAACCCGCGTCCTAGTTGAAGGTTTTTCAAAAATTAAGGCTACCAAATAATTTTTTAACGATTGCTCCTCATCTATAACGCCAGATAATTTTTCTTTACGTTTTAATTTTGAGTTCTTCGCATCGTTAATAATCATTCTGAGAGAAGATTCTGGTATTTTATTTATATCAATAAAATTTTTCATAATCCTTTTTCCAAATCCTTCGCGACAATATCTAACCTAGATAGACCTTCTAGTAGATCTTCTTCGGTTATATTCAACGGAGGTAACAGTCTAACCATATTTTCGCCACAAGGTACCAAAATTAGAAAATTTTCCAAGCTTTGCTTAATCACCAAAGTATTTTCAATTGAGCATTTGAGCCCTATCATTAGGCCCAAACCAGAGATACCCTGAAAGATTTTTGGATGGTTGTTAACGAGAATCTCTAATTCCTTCATTAAAATACCAGATTTTTTTTGAACCGTCTCTAAAAAACCATCTGAGTATATTTCGTCAAGAACTGCCAATGCAACTGAGCAAGCCAGCGGGTTACCTCCATATGTTGACCCATGACTACCAATATTCATTCCAAACGATGCCTGATTGTTAGATAAGCAGGCCCCCAATGGGAAACCTCCCCCCAAACCTTTTGCAACTGTAACAATATCTGGTTTTACCCCAGAGAATTCATGTGCAAAAAATTTTCCCGACCGACCCACTCCGCTTTGAATCTCATCAAATATTAATAACAAGTTGTGCTCATCACAAACCTTCCGCAAGAAGCGTAAAAATTCCTTAGGGACCTCCCTTATTCCACCCTCACCAATTATTGGTTCTATTAGTATAGCTGCTGTTTCGTCATTAACAGATTCCAATAATTGATTTGAGTCACCAATAGAAATTGTGTCAAAGCCACCAAGCAAAGGGTAAAAA
>MDTB01176857.1_pt1 | contig 23251 bp, 16 predicted proteins | sample 811161 | NCBI WGS metagenome assembly MDTB01 (sample SAMN05326650, study PRJNA326480) | marine metagenome | isolation source: seawater | place: Mediterranean Sea | collected 2009
AATGCTTTGGTATTTACATCAGGTGGTGATGTAGATGGTGGTAGCATGGGTCTAGAGTCAGATGGTGATGCAACATACAATCCCTCTACAGGAGTAATCGGATCTACTGGTTTTAGCGGTGCAACGGTTGTAGCTAACACCAGCGTAGATATCACAGGATCTACAGGTTTAATTCTTGAGAATGATGAAACAATAACAAATTCTACGGATACTCAAATTAATATGTCTTCAACCACTCTTGTTGTTGGTAACGGTAGTGTGGATCCATTTATAAAATCAAATGGAAACAAAGATTTGACACTGCAAACGGGGGCTTCAAATACTGGTTCAATTGTTATACGTGATGGCTCAAATGCTAATATAGAACTAGCTCCGCATGGTACAGGAGAAATTGATTTTAACGATAGTCCATTAACTGGTTATGGAGCAGATCTTCAGACAGAGGATACAGACTCAAAAACTCTAGAAGCCGATGATAATGGTACAATAATTGTTTGTTCAAGTAACAGTGCAGTTACCATAACGGTCCCAGCAAGCCTTCCAACCGGTTTTAATTGTATGATTATCCAGAGTGGAAGCGGTCAAGTTTCTCTAATTGCTGCTTCTGGTTCTGGCACAACTTTGAACAATAGAAATGGTACAAAAACAGCTGGTCAGCATGCGATTATGACAGTGGTACATCTGGGAAGTAATGATTTCGTTGTTTCTGGCGATACATCATCATAATTACCGAATTGAAAATGGTAAATAGGAAAATTGATATGAATAATATTTCCACTGAAATTTTTAAAAAAAGGAGTCATTTTCTTTATAAAATAGCTCGTTTTTATCGTTATTTAACTACAACTACCAATATTATTGTAAATAGGACAATCTTTTTCTTTTCAAGTGAAAATCTAAGAAGGAAAATGTCTAGTATAATGTCAATAAATAACGAGGTAGTTACTATGGCAACTACCATTTTAAAATCAATCATTATACTAAAAAAAATGGTAGTTGTTCGAGTGTTTTCCCCTCTGGGAAAGGTTGTTTTATCCATTTTTTATTCAATATCTATTTTTTTGGCAATTGGAGTTGTGTTATGAGATTGCAAATGGAAAAAATGTTCTGTTTTACCATGGTGAAGACTCTTCTAACAGTAACGATTATTCTTGGGGTCTTAATCGCTCAAGAGTATCAGATTGTTACACAGCAGATTACTATAACTCAAAATCCAATGACCTCCGATTCATTATTACTAAAAGGGGCCATTGGAAAGAATTTCTATTCTTCCGAAAGTGGTGATAGCCTTACTTTAAAAGGAGGGTTTTGGAACATAGCATCTGGTTTTTATTTAATACCTCCATCGATTGAGTCTTCTTTTCCAGATACTATTCAAAAAAATGAAAAAGGAGTATATGCGGAGGCAATTGTTCATGATATCAACGGTATTGAGACCGTTGAACTTCATGTACAATTAGGTGGTAGTAATGAGATCATCATTCTACCAATGGATGAGATTAATGATTCTACATATCGCGTACCCATATATGATTCCCTTAGGTCTGTGCTGAATTTTCGTAGCCAAATTGTTACCTTAGATGGTATGTACAATGAAAACCGAACCAATCAAAATTCTCCTCATTTACAGTTTGCAAGGACCGAATTGACTATGGCCGATTCTATGTATAGTTTTTATCCAGAAGGAATCCCAAAAGAAAAATGGAGATTGTTTTCATTTCCTGGGAAATTAGATAACATAATTATAGAATCCTCCTCTCTAGAAGATGGTCATGTGTTTTATGATTGGGACCCAAATAAGCTTGAGTGGGTCAAACCTGACAGTATTATAACTGGAAGAGGTTACTGGTTTAAACATCAATATTCTGATCCTGCTATTTTCAAGAATACTGACACCACTGGTTATGCGGTTCCCCTAGAAGATTATACTATCCAATTGGTTAAAGGTGCTAATATGGTTGGTAATCCTTTTTCATTTTCTGTGGAGGCAGAATACAGTGAAGGCGTATCTATGCCGTATAAATATGGATCAGATAATAAAGAGGGATGGGCTGATACGAATGTTTTTGAACCATGGGCAGGTTATGCTGTATACAGTCCTAGTGATACGGGAACGATTACTTTTAAGGCCTTTCCAGATGCATCTATTGCTAATCGTTCGATATCTGATGGTTGGGAAATAGAATTAGATGTTATTGGAGATAAATACTTTGATCGAAGAGGTAAGATAGGTAGAAAGAAGGATGCAAAAGATATAATTGATGTATATGATATACCGATACTTCCTGCTCCTGGGAGATCTCTCATGTTGGCTATGGATATTGAAGGAGAAGGATTATATGATCATAGCTCCGATATTAGATCAAATCGTGAGAGCAATGGTGTCTGGAATATTCAGATTATAGGAAATGGTGATCCTGGACCAATTAGATTTACTGGTTTTACTGCAAATGGTATTCCGCAAGATTTGATAATCGCTTTAATCGATATTGCAACAAGGACAGTTGTGAAAGAATTTTTGGAGGAAGGACTTACTATCAAAAATAAAGTTTCTGGTGTTTATGATCTAAAACTAATTGCAGGAGAAGAAAGTTTTGTCCTGCAAATGGTAAATGATATTCTTGCTGATATACCTGTACAGTACTCTCTTGGACAGAATTATCCAAATCCCTTTAATCCTATTACAAAAATTGACTTTGCTTTACCAAAAACTGGAGAGGTATCTCTTGTTATATATAATCTTATGGGTCAGGAGATTAAAACACTTATATCAGATAATATGCAATATGGATTTCATACGGCCACATGGAATGGAATAGACCAGTTTGGTAGAACAGTTTCTTCTGGTGTTTATTTTTCGGAATTAAGGGCAAAAGGATTTCGTCAAACTAAAAAAATGTTATTACTTAAGTGATTAAGTCTTTTACAAAAAGATGTCTTTTTTTAGGAGTTAATATTTTTTCTATGGTATGGACTCAAATGGCGTTACCCTCTTTTCAGGCTATTGCATCAAAGGATAATAATGCTTCTAGAATTACAATCACAGCAAGTGATGGGTCGAATTCAGTTGCAAATAATGCTATTACCAATGATGCAACATTATCTATTACATTTACCGCAAATGAGAGCGTTACGGGATTTGTTGTAGGAGATGTAGGAACCATTGGCGGAAGTCTCAGCTCATTTAGTGGAAGTGCCAAAGTCTATACGGCAACCTTTACGCCTTCTAGTAACCGCAATACGGTTATCTATATCCCTGCTAATGTCTACACAGATCAAGGTTCTAACAGTAATTTACCTTCTTTGCCCTTCTATTGGACGTATGATGGTACTGCACCTACCTATATATCAGGTACGTATATCACGGGTAATAACAGTCAGGTAAAGATACGTTTAAGTGAAACGGTATATGACACGCCTGGCGGAAGTGGTGCTTTGGAGGTAGGAGATTTTACATTATCTATCTCAGGTGGGTCAGCCACACTTGGTGGGATTACAAATCCTACTTCCATTTCCAAGGATACACCAACTTTTAGCTCAGCTACGATTGATAATGATCTTAATGGTGCATTTGGGGTGATCATCAAAGATCTAGATTTTGATGGAGACATGGATATTATTGCAACCGGACTCGATGGTGATGATGTAAACTGGTATGAGAATGATGGATCCGAAAATTTTACAGAAAGGTCAATTGACGGTAATCTTGACGGTGCGCTAGGGTTAGTTGTTAATGATATGGATGGGGATGGAGATATGGACATATTTGCAACTGCATTTGCAGGAGATGACGTGGTCTGGTATGAAAATAATGGATCCCAAAGTTTTACAAAAACGGTGATTGATGCAAATTTGACTTCAACATATGGTTTAGATGTGCAAGACCTCGATAGTGATGGAGACATGGATGTGATAGCAGCAGGAAGAGGAATAAATGACGTGGTCTGGTATGAAAATGATGGTACAGAGAGTTTCACCGAAAAAACAATTGATGCTGACCTTGATGGTGCAGGCCGGTTGGTTGTTCGTGATTTGGATGATGATGGAGACATGGATGTGATTGTAACTGCGCTCGATGCAAATGATGTGGTCTGGTATGCGAATAATGGATCAGAGAGTTTTACAAAAAGCATTATCGATGATGACTTGGAGAATGCTCGCCATGTTGTTGTTCATGATCTTGACGATGATGGGGACCTAGATGTGATTGCCACCTCAAGTAACGCAAGTGGAGATGATTTGGTGTGGTATGCAAATGATGGCTCAGAGAATTTCACAGCAAGTGCCATCGCGAATGATCTTTCAGAGGCATTTGATTTGGAGGTAGCAGACCTTGATGGAGACAATGATCAAGACGTGATTGTGACTGTTTTCACTGATAATGATGTCCTCTGGTACGCGAATAATGGATCAGAGATCTTTACAAAAAATACTATTGATAACAATTTTAGTGGTGTGGCTGAGGTTGCGGTTGAGGATTTGGATAGTGATGGAGATATGGATGTGGTTGTAACTGCTAGAACAGCAGATAATATTAAGTTTTACGCGAATTCGGATTCAGGATATGTTTTGAGTATTTCCCTATCCGGGACTCCAGATGGGAATGAGACCTTGACCATCAGTCCAACCAGCAGTTCTATCTATGACTTTGTAGGGAACGCTGCCTCTACCTCCCAGAGTTATAGCACTGTTACCCTGAATGATCAAAGACCCACCGTGGCCATCACAGCGGTCAATGGCAGCAGTAGCGCAGTTAGCGATGGCTCTACAACCAATGATGCAACCTTGACGGTTACCTTTACCAGTAGCGCATCCACGAGTAATTTTGTTGTTGGAGATGTAACGGTAAGTGGTGGAGCGCTTAGTTCTTTTAGTGGAAGCGGTACAACCTACACAGCCACGTTCACCCCCAATGCCGATGGAGCAACCACCATTGATGTGGCAGCAGGTGCGTTTACAGATGCCTCTGGATATTCCAATGCAGCAGCAACACAGTTCAACTGGACCTATGACAGTACGAGACCACTCATTACCATAACAGCAACGGATGGGTCCAATGCAGTTGCCAATAACTCTATTACCAATGATGCGACCCTATCACTTACCTTTACTGCAAATGAAAGTGTTACAGGGTTTGCCGTAGGAGATGTTGGTGTGGTAGGAGGCAGTCTCAGTTCCTTTAGTGGAAGCGGGACGACCTATACGGCTACGTTTACTCCATCCAGCGAAAGAAATACAATGATTTATGTTTCTGCAAGTGGTTTTACAGATGCTGCAACGAATACCAATCTTGCATCCCTTCCATTCTACTGGACCTATGACGGTACGGCACCTATTTACAAATCAGGTACTTATATTACAGGAAATAACAGTAAAGTAAAGATACGTCTGAGTGAGCGTGTATATGACACGCCTGGCGGAAGTGGTGCTTTGGCGGTAGGAGATTTTACCTTATCTATCACAAGTGGGCCAGCCGAACTTGGGAGTACAAATCCCACTGCCATAATAAAGGACGCACCAACCTTTAGTTCAGCGACTATTGATAATAATCTGGACGGTGCATGGGGTCTGGAAATTGCAGACCTGGATTTTGATGGTGATCAGGATATAATTGCAGGAGGTAATTTTGGTGATGATTTGAACTGGTATGAGAATGATGGATCAGAAAATTTTACAGAAAGATTAATTGATGGCAACCTGGATGGTGTATTGGGATTGGCAGTGATTGATATTGATGGGGATGGAGACTTTGATATTATTGCTAATTCCAAAGATGATGATGATGTAGCCTTATATACAAATAATGGATCACAGAGTTTTGCAAAATCTTTAATATCTTCAGATTTAAATGGTGCCCATTCTGTAGGATGTAGTGATCTTGATGATGATGGATATATGGATGTGATTGTTACTGAATCATTAGATGATAAAGTGGTCTGGTTAAAAAACGATGGGGCACAGAATTTCACAGAAAACATAATTGATAATACCATGGATAATCCACTCAACTTTGTTGTTATAGATCTTGATGAAGACGGTGATAAAGATTTGATAGTTACTGCAAAAAATGACAATGATGTAATCTGGCTATCTAATAATGGATCAGAAAGTTTTACGAAAACCGCAATCGATAATAATCTTAATTCACCTCGTGATGTGGTTGTAATTGACTTGGATGAGGATGGAGATTTGGACATATTAGCTACATCAGATGAATCTACCGGAAATGAGGTGGTCTGGTATTCCAATGATGGATCAGAGAATTTTACCACCAACAGCATTGAATCTAATCTGAATTCAGCAAATATATTACAGGTTGGTGATATTGATGGAGATAATGACCTAGACGTGGTCGTGACTTCATTTTCGTCTGATAACCTTTTATGGTATTCTAATGACGGATCAGAGAATTTCACAAAAAATTTCATTGATAATGACATAAATGGTATTACCCGTGCTAGGGTTCGAGATGTTGATGGGGACGGATTTGATGATGTTGTCGCTAATTCCAAACTGGATGATGATGTCATGTTCTATACTTATTCAGATTCGGGATACGTCCTGGACGTATCTCTTTCAGGAACACCAGACGGAACACAGACACTGACCATTCTTCCAACAGGTACCTCTATCTATGACGCTGTGGGTAATGTCGCCTCCACCTCCCAAAGCAATAGCACTGTTACCCTGAATGATCAAAGACCCACCGTGGCCATCACAGCGGTTAATGGCAGCAGTAGCGCAGTTAGCGATGGTTCTACCACCAATGATGCAACCCTCACAGTAACCTTTACAAGTAGCGCTGCTACCACCAATTTTGTTGTTGGTGATGTAACCGTTAGTGGTGGAGCACTTAGTTCTTTTAGCGGAAGTGGTACGACCTACACGGCCACGTTTACACCAACAGCAGATGGAGCAACCACCATTGATGTGGCAGCAGGTGCGTTTACAGATGCCTCAGGATATTCCAATGCAGCAGCAAGTCAGTTCAATTGGACCTATGATAGCACTGCGCCAACAATGACAGGTAATAGCTTAGCATCTGATAATAGTACTATCGCAGTTACTTTTAGTGAAGCTGTTTATAATACATCTGGTGGAAGTGGTTCACTGGAAGTTGCGGACTTTTTTTTCTCTATGAGTAGTGGAGGTATAGGTGGCGCAACGCTTGCAAGCGCTACTCCAAGCAGTATCTCTGTAAGTGGCAATACATATACACTGGGTATATCCCTTTCTGGAACTCCAAATGGAGGTGAGACATTAAATGTAACTCCTGCTGCCTCTACCAGTATCTATGATATCGCAGGAAATGCAGCAAGTACATCCCAGAGTAATAATTCAGCAACTCTTAATGATGTTACAGGTCCCACAATGACTATTACAGCCTCAACCGGAATGGTTCTTATTACCGATGGCGCGACTACAAACAATTCGACTATATCCGTGACGTTTACCAGCAGTGAGTCCACTTCTAATTTTGCGGTAGGTGATGTTACAGTGAGTGGTGGAGCGCTTAGTTCTTTTAGTGGAAGCGGTACAACCTACACAGCCACGTTCACCCCCACTGCCGATGGAGCAACCACAATAGATGTTGCAGGAGGGACTTTTACGGATGCTGCTAATAATAATAATAGTGCAGCAGATCAATTTAATTGGACCTATGATTCCACGGCTCCAACCATAACAGGTAATAGCTTAGCATCTGATAATAGTACCATTGCAGTTACCTTTAATGAGGCAGTCTACAACACCAATGGCGGAAGTGGGTCTTTAGAGGTCAGTGATTTTGTTTTTTCCATGCCAAACATTATTGGATATGCTACCCTTTCAAGTACCACACCGAGCAGTATTTCAGTAAGTGGTAATACCTACACCCTTGGTATATCACTAACAGGAACCGCGACTGGAAATGAGACTCTAACCGTAAATCCTGCTAGCAATTCCATCTACGATGCTTCAGGGAATTTGGCAAGTACGTCTCAGAGTAATAATACTGCATCTTTAAATCTTGTAGTAACCAATTATGTATTAGAATTAAATGGGACCAATGAAGCTGCGTATGTTGATGATGACCCTGATCAAACTTTTGAAACAACAGATTTTTCTATTCAAGTATGGGTGGATCCAAGTAGTCTCCCTAGTTCCGGAGATACGGAATGGTTTGTAAATAAAAATAGAGTCTATAGAATTGGTCTAGATAATAATAGTGGAACAACAAAAATTATAGCTGACCATAGAAGTGGTGGTTCCTATGAAACTATTGAAGGAACAACATTATCCGATGCAAGTGGTGGCTGGTATCATGTCGTATTCACTTTTGATGATAATTCCAATGATTTAAAACTTTATGTTAACGGTAGTTTAGTGGCTCAAAATCTTAATTACTCAGGTAGCACTGTGAATCAATCCAGCGAATTTTCTATAGGTCGTAGACATGATACCTCAGGAGGGTATTTTCATGGTAAAATTGATCAGGTCGCATATTGGAACACAGATTTAAGTTCCAGTGCAGTTTCAGCATTATACAATAGTGGAAATACATTATCCGCATCTACAAATTCCGGTAATTATACCGCTTCAGGTTACCTTGTAATGTATTATGAATTCCAACAGAACTTAAATGACTCTGAAGGAAGTTTTAACTTAACGAATTACAATAGCAATATAACATCGGACAATTATGATTTGGAAACAATCGAGTAAAAGATGAAAAGTATATCAAATTTTATTTTAATAGTCATAGCTTTTCCAATTTTTTCAGCTGTGAGGAAGATAATATGAATACAGAAGATTGTGCAGTGATAGTAGATGGAGAAAGTATTTGTGGCTGTACAGATTCAACAGTACCAACAATAGCGCAAATAGCTATGATTTTACTGGTAATAATATAAACAGTAGCGACTATGAGAATACTTATTATGAATAAAAGGATTTATAAATGAATGATAAAAAATCAATTCTAATAGTTTTAATTTATTTGAATAAAAAATGAGATATTCATGAGATACAATTTTATTCCATTTATTATAATTCTTTTTTCATTTTCTTGCGATGATAGTGAAAATCAAGAGTCGGAGGATTGTGCCGGTGTTTTAGGTGGTGATGCGATATGTGGCTGTACGGACATCCAGGCAATAAACTATGATAGTACCGCTACTGATGATGATGGAAGTTGCGAATTTGAAGGAAGCGTAGATTGTGCTGGCGTCGTTGATGGAAATAATATATGTGGTTGTATGGATGACTCTGCTGTGAATTATAATGAGCTGGCAACGTTTGATGATGGTTCCTGCCAGTATGATGTTGGTGAGCTCAATGTTCTGTGGGTAAAGACCTATGATGATATAGGAGATGCGAGCTGGTGCGTTCGGCAGGTCTCCGATGGTGGATTTATTATAGCCGGTGCATCCAATTATAGAGGTCTGTTGATTAAGACAGATTCTGATGGTGAACCAGAGTGGCACCAGACCTACGAAAATTCGACCGCATTATATAGTGCACGAGAAACTTCAGATGGTGGTTTTATTGCGGTAGGGTATTATGAGTGTGATACACTCCCTGGGTGTTATCCGGATATCTACCTTTTAAAGACAGATGGTTCTGGAACCGTTGACTGGGAGAAACATGATGGTACCAGTGATAATAATGATTGGGCAAGGGATGTTGTTCAGACGCAGGATGATTTTGTGGTAACAGGTACATGGAATGATAATGGTAATAATTCCAAGGCCATGCTTAGAAAATATAGTAGTACTGGCGAGTTGATATGGGATGAAATATATAGCAGTTCTGCAGCAAATGAGATTAACTCCATATTAGAGACATCAGATGGTGATTTTATTTTAGCTGGCTATACAGGTACCCAGCATGGTGATTATAAGGCTCTATTGATTAAAACAGATCCTAACGGTCAGCAGATATGGAAAAAGAATATACAATCAATAGGCAGTACTGAGCTCTATGCCGTATGTGAGTCTCCAAATGGAGGGTATATTGGAGCAGGGTATTGTAATAGCTGGAGAAGTAATTATTTAGTAGAAAGGAATTCTAATGGCGGTGGGGTTTGGAATGATTGTCATGTTGTTGAGCCTGTTGTAGGTGGATATTATGATATAACGCCTTCTTCTAATGGAGGCTATTATCTCATTGATGATAATAGTGTATTCACCTGGGTCAATGAACAGGGTGAGATTATTTTTAGTCAATATATAGAATATGCCAATATGTCTATAATGGAGTTGGATGGTGGTGACATTATAGTAGGAGGTAAGGGTTTTATTGATGGTGATGATGGTGGAATCCCTTCCCTGATGCGTTTGTCTTTCTCTGAAACTGTCACCACGGGTAATTAAATGATAGGTCTTTATATGAAAAGATTAATGAAGATTGTATTAATAGGTATCTTGTTTTTTTCCTGTTCAAAGGATGAATCTTTTTCAGAGGAATCAGACTGCTCGGGGAATATAGGTGATAATAGTATATGTGGTTGCATGGACAGTACAGCATTCAACTATAATAGTAATGCCACCCATGATGATGGCAGCTGTGAGTTGAGCGTTGATAATGGAGACTATTATCTTTCGTTCAATGGTTCTAATTCTAATGTGGATTTGGGTGATATGCTTTCTCAGGAATCTTATACTAAGGCTGCCTGGGTGAATAGAATTGTAGGTTATCAGGTGGGTAACAATATTGTATCGGGCAATACAGGACATGCCTTTTGGGCACCTTATAGCCAAAACGGTAAACTTTCAGCAGGGCATAATGGAAACTATACGGCTGTACAAGATCCTGATTCACTCCCAGACCAGGTATGGAATTTTGTTGCAGTTACCTATGATCCAAATCTAGAGGAAGGTACCATGACCCTATATACAAATGGTTTACAGGTAGATCAGGCTACGGGGATTGAACCTCCGGATGAGTCAACCAATACATATATTGGACAATTCGGGAATGGAAATGTGTGGTATGGTTTTATAGATGAGGTTGCTATATGGGATAAGGCATTGAACGCAGATGAGATTTCTGAACTGGGCAATACACAGAGCGATATGAATGCAACTTTAGATCGAGAAGATTATGTTTCTTCAGCGTCTCTATTGGGTTATTGGAAAATGAATGAAGGAGAAGGAAACGCATTATCTGATGCTAGTGGTAGCGGGAATATAGGAGACATCAATCTTGCAGTATGGAGTACATGTGATCAGTGTGGATGTACAGATTTAAATGCCTGTAATTATAATGCTTCTGCAACCATAGAAAATAGGACATGCGAGTATGAGGATGATCCTTGTGATGTGTGTGTAAATGGAGAAATTTTGGATAATGATTATGATATTGATGGGATATGTGATGATCTTGATGAGGATGATGATAATGATAATGTAACGGATGAGAACGATATAGATCCTTTTGATAGATACTCGTGCTCTGACACGGACAATGACGGATGCGATGATTGTTCATCGGGTATATTTGACACATCAAATGATGGACTAGATGATGATAACGATGGTATCTGTAACAATCAAATAATTTCAGGAAGGACTGTTTATATTGTAGGTGACTCCTATAATAGCGAGGGAGATTATACTGCCTGCTATTGGAGAGATAGAGAGAGGATAGAATTACCTGGAGGGGCCTGGGCAACAGATATAGTTGTGGTGGATGGTACGGTATATACTTGTGGTACGGGAGAGGCTTCAGATGCCTGCTATTGGATAGATCAGACACGATACGACCTTCCTGGATTTTGGGGAGAGGCCGAGGCCATCGCAGTTCACAATGGTGATGTATATGTGGCCGGATGGTATGATAATGGTAGTTGCTATTGGGTCAATGGTCAGAGAGTAGATCTAACCACCAATAGAGACTCTCAAGCATATGCTATAGGGGTTCGTGATAATGGAATGGTATACGTAGGTGGTTATTATATGAACAATCATCATTATATAATTCCCTGTTTTTGGAAGGATGGTAATAACAGAACCAATCTGCCAATACCTAGTGGGGGTGATGGAGAAGTATATGATATTGCGATTGAGGAAACTGGAAATAATATGAGGTATTTCGCAGGAGTGGCTCTGCATACATCGAGCTTTGCTGGATACACACCGAAAGCATGTTACTGGAGACATACTACAAGGACCGATCTTCCACTTGGAGGGTCTACTTATGATATTTATGGTGCAGGAGCTTATGGCATTACAATTGATGGTGGTGATATATATACTGCAGGGTACACGGACTGGTTTGGTCATCTTGAGGAACCATCGGGAGGATCTTATCCACAATATTGGAAGAATAACAATATCCACGATCTTGAGGGTGGTCCTTTGAATTCTTGGGGTACTGGTACCGCTTATGATATTCGTGTGGCGGATGGGAATGTTGTCGTAGTTGGTATAGCTACAGTTGAATCACCTGATCCTACTACGCCAGAGGGTAGTTTCACAGCTCCCTGCTATTGGCTAAATGGTGAGCTTCATTTCTTGGTCAATCAGTATGATGTACCACAGGAAATAGAACGTTGGATGAATGGAAATGCCAAAGGTATTTATATAGAATAGTCATGATTAACAGGGAACATTTCGTTATCTTTCTATGGATTGTCCTTTTTTTTAGTTGCAGCGACCCAGACTCTGATCCCGAGGACTGTGCTGGTATTACGAATGGATCTTCGATCTGCGGCTGCACCGACAGTACCGCATTTAACTACAACAGTACCGCGACGCATGACGATGGCAGCTGTAAAGATTATCTGGACAATGGCGATTATTTTCTCTACTTCAATGGACCCGAGGCATATGTTAACCTTGGTGATGTTATGTCTCAAGGATCTTATACAAAGGCCGCATGGGTAAGGAGATTAGCTAGTGCTGGCAATTTAAACAACATCCTCTCTGGGAATACAGGTCATGCTTTTTGGGCACCTGAGGACCAGGGTGGACGATTATCTGCTGGTCATAACGGGAATTACAGTTCCGTACAGGACCCAGACCCACTTCCAGAGAGTGACTGGATCTTTGTGGCAGTCACCTTTGATGATGCATTAGAAAAATTGACACTCTATACTAATGGAGTGCAGGTATCGGAGGCCATAGGAATCGATCCTCCTAACGAGAGTACCTCAACGTATATTTCAAGATTTGCAAGCGGATACGGCTGGAATGGTTCCATTGATGAGGTTGCCATCTGGGATAAAGCACTGAGCAATTTTGAGATTTCTGAGTTATCAGAGACCATTACTAACATGGATGCGATGGTGAATCGTGCCGACTATATATCATCAGCTGATTTGATAGGATATTGGAAAATGAATGAGGGAGAGGGAGACCATCTATCAGATGCCAGTGGAAATATGAATACCGGTTTGATATACCTTGCAACATGGACCACCTGTGATGATTGTGGCTGTACGGATGAGAGTGCATGTAACCATGACCCATCTGCTACTATTGATAACCGTAGCTGTACATATATTGAGGGGGAGTGTGAGGTCTGTGTTGATGGTCAGATTGTGGATTTTGACAATGACTTAGATTCTATTTGTGATAGTGATGATGTTGATGACGATAATGATAACGTACCAGATCAGGAAGACAGCGATCCATTTAATAGCAAGGTCTGCTCCGATATTGATGGTGATGGTTGTGATGATTGTTCATCCGGAGTCTTTGACATATCAAATGATGGTCCTGATGATGACAGCGATGGTATTTGCAATCAATGTGGTAGTACGGACACAACCTTCTCAACTGTGTTGACAGGAACAGCTGGCTATGATATCATAAGGTCCACTGGCTGTAGCTATGTGGTATCAGGATCAATCAATGGGACCATTCTCATGAAGATAGATGAATTCGGGAATGAAATCTGGAGTGGTACCTATGATGAAATAAGTGGAAGTCACTGGGGTAATTCAGTGAATACAACCAATGATGGAGGCTACATTATTGGAGCTGCCCAAAACACCATTATCAAGACAGACTCAGTAGGTGTTATGGAGTGGTATCAAAAGCTGTCTTATTCTGTGTCACATTTTGTTGAGGATGTAATACAAACATCTGAAGGTGATTACATAGTAGTTGGAGGAGTAGGAGGAGATCCTCTTGGAGGACATGCAATAAAAGGAAAAGCATTTATACTACGGATGTCGGAGGGTGGAGGTATTCAATGGGTGAAACGCTACGGTATAATCGATACCCCAGCTAATACTTTTTGGGGTGTTGTAGAGGCTAATGATGGTGGATTTGTTCTTGCTGGGGAGAAACTAGAGGATAGAAATTTTGAGTTCTACGATCATTTTTGGGTGATGAAAACAGATTTTAATGGTGATGAAGAATGGTCCATTGAATCTGGAGGAAATCTGTGGGATGAGGCTAGAGATATCATCAAATTATCAGATGGTAGTTACATAGTTACAGGCATGACAGCCCTTTCTTCTACTAACCTGAACATGAGAGTGATGAGAGTATCACCAACTGGAGATATTTTGTGGCAGAATAATCACGGAGATGGTAATAATGAAAAAGGTACCTCAATAACATTATCTCAAAACGAAGATATGGTTGCCATAGTTGGCTATACAAGGAGTAACTCTGGGAGTCCTTTCAAGTATAGAATATGGGGTGTTGATGTAGTCTCAGGGCAAATTTTATGGAATCAGATACATGGTGGTAGTCAAGAAGATAAGGCCTTTGGCGTGGCCGAATCATATGACAATGGATTTAACATAGTTGGTAGTTCTTATTCCTTTGGAAGTAATCGTGTCAATTGGCTTATAAAAACAGACTCTTTAGGTCGTGTAGACTGATATAAGTAGTTTTGTAGTAGTATATATATATATATATACCAATAATTTATTATTTAATAAACTGGAAAAATTTTTTTATGAAAATAATACGAAGTAAATCACTTTTTTTTATTATCTTTAGTTCTTTGTCATTAATAATTCATGCAAATGAAATTTTTTCATATGCAATTCAAGACCCTTGGAATTTTTTGGACGTTGATTCCCAAAATAGCAAATTGAATGTAGATGTCGATGAATTAAAACGTTTGCTTATCAATGCACCAAAAGTATATGAACGTAGGTCATCTAGTGCTTATATGGAAATGCCATCTATGAATGGTGAGAAAAGTACTTTCTCATTTTTTGAAACTGATATCTTGCCTCAATCCCTAAAAAATCGCTATCCAATGATTAAAAGTTATATGGGTGTTGGTCTGGATAATCCATCGCAGCGAGCGAGCGTAGTCACTAATAATAATACACTGTATGGTATGATAATAAATGAACAAGGCGTATCTCATATAAGGATGGATGAATACGGTGAGGTCGCAATGTATGTTAATAGCCAAAATCATGTCTATGATGATGAATGTTCCATTGCCCAAAATGAAATGCTTATAAGAGATATTAATGATGATGTTTTTTGGAATTGTGTAGGTAATGAGAATCCGTGCTATGAGGTGGGTGCAACACTTACAACATATCGTTTTGCGGGTATACTATCTGAAAGAGCAAATAATGAGCAGGCAGATGGTACAGTCTATGGTGGTCTGACATGGATGGTTTCGATGGTGAATCAGATTAATCTACTTTGGGTAAGAGAACTTGGTTTTCAACTCCAAATGGTTGATGAAAGTGATCAGCTGATTTTTACTAATGATAATCCTGCTCCAGAACAATTTCAACAAGACCCATCTTGTCATTCATCTGGTGATCCAAAGTATTGTGAACTTGAGTATGTTAAACCGTATCTTGAAACAATTATAGGTCCTGGTGGTGATGATACTCCACAGTCTCAGAGGACATGGGAATATGGTGCTCATTTTGACACTAGATATAACGGAGGTGTCGCCTATGCACCTGGTTCAACGTCTACAAATAATCCAAATTATGAGGTTTTTAATCATGAGATTGGTCATAATCTGGGATCATCACACAATATTAGTATTGAAAATGGGTGGAGATGTTCGATTGGAGGTACGATTATGGGTTCAAGAGTAAGAACATTAAATGGGTATAGTGGTGATCAATATTCAACTCATACCATTGAGCTTGCGATGAATTATAAAAATAATCAGACTATTTATCAAGATTTGGGTATTATTGCGGGTAATTATGTAACCGGTTACATATCTGAAGAAACTGGTAATGTGATTCCAGAGGTAATGGTTCCGGAAAACGGTATTATTATTCCAAAAGATACTCCTTTTATATTAGAAGGAACTAGTGAACCTATACATTCGGATTATACTTATTCATGGGAGCAAAATGATGCGTCAGATGAAAGTTTCTCTATGAATCCATTAGATGAAAATCTACCATTTTTTTTACCAAACAAAGGTCCACTATTTTCAACAATAGACCCTACATCAACTGGATATCGTAGAATACTTCCGGATATGTCCTCTCTCTTAAACAATAATTATTCGACAGAGGTTAATGATTATGGTACTCTTCTCACTGTTGAGAGATTACCTTTTTCGAGTAGGGAAATCAATATGCGATTAATAGTTCGAACTAATGATCCATATGCGGGTTCAGTAAATCATAAGAATATGCAGCTACTGGTTGCTGGTTCTGCAGGTCCATTTAGAGTTACTAGTCAATCTGATTCTATAATATGGGAAGTCGGTTCCGAGCAGACAGTTACATGGGATGTTGCGAATACAAATGACCCGGACAGTGTAAACTGTCAATATATGGATATTGTTCTTTCTTTGAACGGAGGGGAAACCTTTGATCTTTTATTAGCTGAGGGTATAGTAAATAATGGATCTTACTCATTTACTGTTCCTGAAATTGCACCTTCCAGTTCTGCTAGATTAATGATGCGAGCAGTAGGAAACATTTTTTTTGATATCAATAATGGTAATATTTCTATTATAAATAATTATATACCATCGATTTCTTTATCTCAGAATGTTTTTGAAATTACTATGGGTCAAGACACCATTGAGACGTTTATATTGGATATCACTAATGATGGAGAGGAAGGCTCTGTTTTAAATTATAATACATATCAAGGAATGGATTTAATCATTAGTGAGGAATTTGAACAAGGTCAATTACCTATAGATTGGGAGGATACAACGAATGCAGATTGTGATAACCCTGGATGGTTTATCACAGAAGATGCTTCGAGCTCTTATTTTACCATTCCTTCAGGTAATGGTTATTATATAGCAACTAATGATGATGACTGCAATAGTGATGGATCCAATGATATATTTTACACTGAAACGATAGAGATTTTGAATGGAACTAATGTATTATCATTTGATAGATTCTTTACTGCCGGTTTTGGACAAACCTTAGATGTATTGATATCTACAGATGGCTGGTTGACATCTGAAGAATTATTTTCTTTTGGCTATCTTGATGGAGATGAAAATTGGATAAGAGAGTCTGTCAATCTAAATGAATATATTGGTGAATTTATTTCATTAGGTTTTCATTCTAATGACAATGGGCAATGGGCATCAGGGGCTGCAATTGATAATATAAGACTAGGGAACATCCCATTTTGGATATCATCAGAGGGGTCTACAGAATATCTAGGCTATATGGAAAGTAGCACTATTGAGTTTACTATAAATACAAATGAATTAGAATTTGGGTTATATGAAACAACATTAGAAGTGCAAAATATTCAAAATGGAGAAATTGAGATAGTGGATATACAACTTGATGTAGAAGAAAATACAGTTGAAATAGATGAAGATAATTTTCCTCTTAAATTTTCTCTTTTCCAGAATTATCCAAATCCATTTAATCCAAATACTTCAATAAGGTTTTCTATTCCAAAAAAAGATGATATTACGTTAACAATATATGATATTCTTGGCAATAAGGTTAAAGAAGTGCAATACAGGGGAATGGATGGTGGGGAATATCAATTTCAATGGAGTGGTAAGAATCAAAATGGACTTTCTGTAAGTGCAGGAATGTATTTTTATGTGTTAAATGGATCTTCATTTAATAAAACAAGAAAGATGATTTTATTAAAATAGTTATTATTACAGAATAAATATGAGAGTTTTTGTATAAAGCATTGTTAAAATCACCCCCTTACATTTATAGATTTAATAGAAAAAGGAAATAAATATGTCTAAAACAAGTAAACTATATGATCAAATAAAAAGTCACTTTGATACTTTTGATTCAGAGCATGAAAAGAATATGGGTGGAAACAAAGCCGCAGGTTCTCGTGCTAGGAAAGCTATCGGAGAAGTGAAGAAATTAGTTACAGATTATCGAAAGGCTTCTGTAGCTGGTGAATAATGATCAGTAATTAAAAAAAACCCCGCTGGAGCGGGGTTTTTTTTTCGTAACCCTTATTTTAAATGAGAAAAAATTCTATAAGAAATATTGCAATCATTGCTCATGTTGATCATGGGAAAACAACTTTGGTTGATGGCTTATTAAAGCAGAGTGGAACATTTCAATCTCACCAAGATATTGAAGAACGAGTGATGGACTCAATGGATTTAGAAAAAGAGAGAGGAATTACCATCACAGCAAAAAACACAGCTGTATTTTATAATGAGATAAAAATAAATATTCTTGATACACCTGGCCACGCCGATTTTGGTGGCGAGGTTGAAAGAAGTTTGAACTTAGTTGATGGCGCACTTCTACTAGTAGATGCAAGTGAGGGACCTCTCCCTCAAACGAGGTTTGTGCTAAAAAAGGCTTTAGATAGAAAACTTCCTATTATTTTAGTTATAAATAAAATCGATCGAAGTGATGCAAGGATTGATGAGGTCATAAATGAAGTGTATGATCTATTTATTGATCTCGATGCTTCGGATAATCAAATAGAGTTTCCAATAATATATACTAATGCTAAAAAAGGGATTGCACATAAAGATATAGAATCTTCTTCATTAGACCTAATCCCTTTGTTTGATACGATAATTAATACAATTAAAGGTCCTGAAGTACGTGATGAAAGTAAGCCGCAATTTTTGATAACAAGTCTTGACTATGATCCTTATGTAGGACAAATAGCAGTGGGCCGGCTAAATAATGGTACCCTAAAAATGAATCAATTATATTCTTTATGTACATCTGATGTAAATAAAAGCGGACAAAAGTTTTCAGCGCTCTATACTTTTCAAGGATTAAACAAAGTTCAGGTTGATGAGGTTGAGGCAGGAGATATTATTGCATTTGCTGGGATAGATAATATTTCTATTGGTGATACGGTTTCAGATAATGAAGATCCACTTCCTTTGCCAAGGATTAAAGTTGATGACCCTACTGTTTCTATGCTTTTTTATGTAAATGATAGTCCATTTGCAGGAAAGGAAGGGAAATTCTTAACAACTAGACATCTATCTGAAAGATTAGACAGAGAGACTTTGAGCAATGTTTCTCTTCAAATTTCACCTACTGATAGAGCAAATGTTTTTGAAGTAAAAGGTCGAGGTGAACTTCAAATGGCAATTCTAATAGAAACAATGAGGAGAGAAGGATATGAATTTATGGTTTCAAAGCCTCAGGTTATTACTAAAACGGAGAAGGGTAATAAGTTAGAACCTATGGAGAAGGTTTTCTTAGATATTCCAGAAGAAAAGGTTGGTATAGTAACAGAGAAATTATCAGTGAGAAAGGGTAAGATGGCAAATTTGCAAAATCATGGAACAGGAAGAGTCAATCTTGAGTTCACTATTCCATCAAGGGGTCTTATTGGATTTCGATCACAGTTTATGACTGATACTCAAGGTGCTGGTATAATGAACAAATTATTCGATGGATATGCGCCATGGTTTGGAGCAATTCCTCAAAGAAATTCAGGTGCATTAGTATCAGACAGAAAGGGGTCAGTTACAACATATGCTGCCATTGGTATGGTTGACAGAGGTGAATTATTTATTGGTATTGGAACAGATGTATATGGAGGTATGGTAATAGGTGAAAGAAATAGAGATGGGGATTTAAATATTAATATAACTAGAGAAAAGAAACTCACTAATATGCGTGCATCAGGTTCAGATAATACAGTAACTCTAAGACCTCCAAAACAATTATCACTTGATCAGTGTATAGAATTCATTGCAGAAGATGAATTAGTAGAGGTAACTCCTGCAAGTATTAGATTAAGAAAAATGGAGTTAGATCAAACAAAAAGAGCAGCAATAAAAAAGAAAGAAAAATATTCTCAATTTTAATATTAAAATACTTGTAATTATTAAATATTTAGAAAATAATTTTCAAACAATACAAATTCATAGATGGACAGTTTAGATTTACCACTAAAAAATATTGTAAGACATGCAAAAGGAAGAGTAAAAGGACCTGTTGTTTTTTTTCTGCATGGTTTTGGTAGTAATATGGAAGATTTAAATGGTCTAAGTCCTTTTTTTAAAGATTATTGGACTTGCATTAGCCTTCAAGCAGATATTCCAGTACAATATAATGGATGGGCTTGGGCAGAACTTAATCCAAATAATTTAGGTGATCTTCCTAAACCTATTCAAATGGTAGAGCATTATGAAAAGGTGATTCAATCCATTATAAAAAGTACTAATATTCTTCAATTAGATGAAAAAAGAATCAATCTCTTAGGTTTCAGTCAAGGTGCATCTTTATCGATTTATTGTGGAATAAGAAATCCAAAAAGATTTCAATCCATTGTCTCACTTTGCGGTTTTTTTCCAATGGAAAAGATAGATTCAGAAATTATTGGTGATGATATAAAAAACTTAGACCTTTTCCTAGGTAATGGGAAACTCGATCAAGTAGTCCCTATTAATCTTGCACAGGCTTCACGTGATAGTATTAAAGTACTTTGTCCAAATTTATTATACAGAGAATATGACTCAGAGCATACAATCTCAAATGACTGTCTTAGTGATGTATTAGAATGGATAGAAAAAAAGAATAAAGATTAAAAATTATTAACTAGTTTTACCAATCATCATCACCCCAATCGTCTTCACCATCACCTTCTTCTTCAAGATATTCTGCTTGCTCATCTAGCCAACTTAGGTAATCTTCTTCTTCATGAATTGTAAGATATCCTTTCATTCTATAATGCCCTAATCCACAAAGTTGAGCACATGCTATTTCTAGACTTTTTCCTTCTCTTTTTGTACCTACTGTTGTTTTGAGAAATTCTTCTGAAGTACTAGTTGCAGTAAAATGTACTGGTATGACCATTCCTGGTATTGCATCTTGTGAAACTCGTAATTCTGGAAGTTTAAAATTATGTATCACATCTTTTGAAGATAAATCAATTCTTATTTTACTGTTTACTGGTATATGGAGTTGATTAATTGTATAAAAATCATCTTTTCCAAATTCGCTACTTCTATCTAATCCTATTGGATTATCTTGTTCATCAACAAGATTAACATTTGTAGTTCCAAATCGCCCATCTTTTCCGGGATAGTGTATGTTCCATGCGTATTGCTGGGCGACAACTCTAATATGTTCAGAATCTCGTCCATCAGGTACATCGTTAACTCTTTCTGCCCAGATGGGAAATGCAAAACCAAAAAGGATTATAATCTCAATAACTGCTACAGCTGCTTCTAAGAGGGAGGAGTAATGAGATTCAACTCCTTTGTAATTAGCCTTTTTATTTTTAGACTCACGAAACTTAACTAGACTAAAAATAAAAAATGCTCCCCATCCAATAAATAAAATTAGCATTAGATAGTGTACAATGACTATTATTTCATCTATACGTCCACTTACACTGGAAATACCTACAGGAAGGCCGAAATCTCTGAGGATATCTATCATTTTATTTTATTTATTTTTTTTGATTTCATACCTATTGATATAATACCATATGCTATCGCAAAAAGAAGTGGACCAATAATCCCTAATAATGTAATAATAGCCATGTCCATACCTTTCCCTGCATTACTGTTAGGATCTCCATAACATGTCGAACAAGCAAATATGGCATCAACAAAAAATATGTAAAAAGATAATATGGAATATTTTATATACTTCATGAGATTGTTTTAAACTTTTTTAATATGGAAGCAAGATAATATAAAAGCAATATAGTCACTGCAGCAGACCCTATTGATAATAGTACAGAATTATTATTGTCACTGATATACATTGAATACGAAAAAAAGCTTGTAAGTAGGATTGACATAAAAATAATAACAGTATGAATAGTCTTTATACCCATTCTTAATTGACTTTATCAAATAATTTACCATCAAATAGCATGGTTTGATCTGTTAATGAGATAAGAGGTATAAATAAAAGGATGAGAAAGGCAATAAATGTTGCTACTAATATCCATATAATTGCCTGTTTTTCTGTAATCAGATGCATAAAAAAGCCTAAAACAAGGCTACCTTTTATAGTTGCTATGGTAATAGCTATAAAAAATGCTTCTATGAATGATACTTCAAGATAGCTCACAGCAACAGTCAATACTGTTAGTATTGCTAGTCCAATAAATACGTTTATATATACTTTGATATGATGCTGAATCTCAACATGGTGCTCAATTGATTTTAATTTATTGTCAGACATATAGAATCCTACAATAGATATAAAATTGGAAAAAGAAAGATCCAAACTAAATCAACAAAGTGCCAATATAGCCCTGTTATCTCAATTCGGTTCGCTAGAAGCTCTTGATCTTCTTCCCACATTTTATTTGCTTTTGGAGTTAAAAAAAATGCAAGTACTATGAGCCCACCAATGATATGGAGGACATGGAGCCCAGTTAGAGTAAAGTAGATACCCATAAAAGTACTAGATGATGGATATATACCATGATGGAATTTTCCTGTATACTCAAAATATTTTACCACAAGAAAAGCACATCCACAAAGGATAGTAATACCAAGATACATTTTGTATTTATCAAACTGTTGCATTTTGAGGGAGGCCCAGCTCATTACCATAGTGACACTTGAGGTAATAAGTATCATAGTGTTAAATGTAGCCATTGGAACGTTAAGTTTTGAACCCCAATAGTCAAAATCACCTTCAGGTGCTGCAAGTCTCAGAAATACATATGCTGAGAATAATCCTCCAAACAACATTATTTCTGATGCAATAAATATCCAGATACCTAATCTACTATTATTTAAACCAGTATCAGGCCTTTCATCTAATATATATGGTAAATTACTCATGATGAGGATTGTGGATAGTAATCTTTATCATGCCCAGGGACACTATATTCATAAGGACCGCGATGCACTTCAATAGATGATTCAAAGTTTACATGAGGAAGAGGCGGTGAAGGAG
>MDTB01234705.1_pt1 | contig 23251 bp, 24 predicted proteins | sample 811161 | NCBI WGS metagenome assembly MDTB01 (sample SAMN05326650, study PRJNA326480) | marine metagenome | isolation source: seawater | place: Mediterranean Sea | collected 2009
AGCAAAGTAGAATAAAGAGACCAAGTAATTACACAAACCAACATCCATAAATCTCCCTTATTAAAACTTAAAGAAATAATTTTTTGAATATTACCATTAGAAATTATTGATCCAACTCCTATAATTGATAAAATTAGTCCAAGTATTTGAAAAATATTTGTTTTTTCAATTTTCATTAAAGATGAAAGAACAATTGTGGCTGCCGGGATAGCGGCGAGCATTAAAACTGCATTAATTACCTGTGTATAATTAAGGGCAAAATAAACGACGGAATTAAACGTGCTTATTGTAATTATTCCCATAAAACTAATTACAAGCCAATTTTTTTTTATATAAGGTAGATTGTTGTAAATTTCTTTATAAGTAAAAGGAATTAATATAAACCAAACTGCAATCCATCTAAAAACATTTAATGAAAGTGGAGGAATTTGAAATAGTGTAGCAAATTTACCCACGATAAAATTGCCTGACCAAAACAATGCTGCTAACACTAAAAAAAGATAAGCTAAATAATTTTTTGACAAAAAACTCCTAATTAAATCTTTTTGAGCTGTAGGGAGATAAGTCTAAATTTGTTTTCTCTTCTGCAACTATTCCAGAAATAATTTTGCCTGTTATAGCGCCCAGAGTCCAGCCTAAATGATGATGGCCAAATGCATAAATAATGTTTTTATTTTTTAATGAAGGGCCAAGTATAGGTAAAAAATCCGGCAAAGTTGGCCTAAAACCTAACCACTCATCTTCATGTATTTGAAGTTGAGGCAAAAGTTCTTTTGCACAATCGACTATATATTTTATTCTCTTTTTTGATATAGGATTTTTAAGTCCTCCTAACTCTACTGTACCAACTGCTCTAAGACCTTGATTCATTGGAGTCATACCAAAACCTCTGTCTAAAAAAATAACGGGTCTTGAAAGTAATCCATCCATCTTTTTGAAATGAACGTGATATCCTCGTTCAGTATCAAGTGGAATATTTTCTCCCAACTGATCGGTTAATTCTTTAGAATGAGCTCCTGTAGCCAAAACTATTTTTTTAAAGTTATATTCATTGAAGTTAGTTTTTATACTTACCTGGTTAAAATTTTCTGTTTTGATACTATTTACTTTTCCTTTAATAAATACACCACCTTTCTTTAAATATAATTCAAAAATTTTTTTTAAAATTCCATAAGGATCTCTAGCATGCATTGCGTCTTCATATAATACGCCACCGTCAAAAACAGGGTTTAGGTTAGGCTCTAATTTTAAAATTTCTTTTTTATTTAAAATTTTCTGTTTAATACCAAGATCTTTCCTAATTTTTATTTCTAAATTTCTACTTTTTAGATTTTTATTTGTCCAAATGTATATAATGCCTTTTTTATCTACTAGATTAGTTGTGTCTATTTCTTGAAATATTTCTTCATAAGCATCTATTGATAAATTTAATATTTGATGCATTTGTTTAGCGGTGTGTAACATAGATTTTTCATTACAATTTTTGAGATAGTTAAAAAACCATGGAAGCATTTTTGGAACATGATTCCATTTTAAAGCTAACGGACCGTTAGAGCTAAATAACATTTTAGGAACATCATATAAAATATCGGGTCGATTAAACTGTAAAACGGCATAAGGAGAAAAGTGACCTGCATTACCATATGAGGCTGGTATTGAATCAGGGTCCCTCGGATCATGTTTATCAATTATTGAAACTGAAAAACCTTTTTTTATAAGTTGCAGACCAATGCAAACACCTTGAATACCACCTCCAATTATTCCTACAGATTTATAATTTTCCATGAAAAAAATATAATTCAATCTTTGGATGATTAGTAGTGCGGTAGATTAGACTAAAGCTTCTGACTCTTGATTTACTACATTTTCAGGGTTATTATTTTTCTTCGATTTTTTATCTTCTTTAGATTTAGAAAATAAAAAGTCACCTGAAATTTTTGATTTATTTGTAGTTTTTTTGATATATCCGTCTATATCTGCTCCGTCCTCAGTTCTAAGATTATTTTCAAATTCAATATCACCTTTTACAACTCCTGAACTTCCGATTATTACATTTTGAGCTGAAATTTTCCCGTCTAAGTGCCCATGAATTTCAACTCTTTCAGCTTCTATTGACCCGCTTATTGAACCTGTTTCTTTAATAACTATTTCTTTAGAATAAACTGGCCCTTTTATTAATCCGGCTATATCTATAGCTCCAGAGCTATTTACAGTGCCGTCAATGCTTACTGTTTCGCTAATTAGAGATCTCTCTGAGTCTAATCTTTTTTTATCTTTTTCTGAACCAAACATATATATTTAAAATTTAATCATTGAATCTCAGTTTTGGCAATAGCTAAAAATTAAAAATTTCCTCGAATTGAGCTTTTTTACTCAATTTACTGGGGTATCTTTGTAAATCTTACAAGACATAGCTATGCCTAATCCAAGCATGATTGAAAGCATCGAAGATCCTCCATAAGACATAATAGGTAAAGGCGCACCAACTATAGGGAGTAATCCAAGAACCATACCCATATTTACTACAATATAAACAAAAAATGCAGAGGCAAATCCATAACAATAAAGTTTTCCAAAGTTACTTTTTGTTTCGTTTCCTATCTTTACGATTCTAGATATTATTATGATGTATAATAAAAGGATTGATATAGATCCTACGAAACCAAACTCTTCAGAAAAAAGAGTAAATATAAAATCTGTATGCTTTTCAGGTAAAAAATCAAGATAACTTTGAGATCCATTAAGAAAACCTTTGCCAAAAAGTCCTCCAGATCCAATAGCTATTTTAGATTGTATAATTTGATAACCTGCTCCTAATGGATCTCTATCAGGATTTAAAAAAGTTAGTATTCTTGCTTTTTGATATGGCTTTAAAAAAGAGATTGCTATTGGTAATAATGAAATAAACAGTATTCCTGAGTAGGCAAAAAATTTAACTCTAACTCCTGCCAACCAAGCTACTATAAGTCCTCCCGCAGCTATCAGTATTGAGGTTCCTAAATCAGGCTGAGTAATTACTAGGAGCATAGGAGACACTAAAGCTACTATTGGCACAAATAAATATTTAATTTTATTTACATCTTTCGTGTTTATTCGGTGGTAATATTTAGATAAGAATAAGATTACTCCAATTTTCATAAGTTCAGAAGGTTGTAAATTCATAAAGTAAAAATTAATCCATCTTTGAGAGCCTGAGGATGTTAAGCCAAAATATTTTACTCCTAAAAGAAGGATAAAGAAAATTATATAAACTATAAAACTAGTTTCGAACCATAGCCTTATTTGAAAAAAAGAAATTATAATAAACATTATGAAAAAAACTGAGAATCTAGCTATGTGGTTTTTGGTATGATAGTCAATAACACCTCCATCAGTTGAGTACATAGCAAACATGCTTATAATTCCTAAAATCAAAACTGAAATAACTAAATAAAAATCTAGTGAACTGATTTTATCTCTAAATGTCATTCCAGATTGAATAGATCTTGTATTATACATTATATCTCCTGCCCTAATTTTTTATTAATATTTTCTCTTAAAGGATGTCTTTCTAAAACTTTTTTAATTATTTTTTTGGCTATCGGGGCTGCAGCGCTACTACCTGAGCCTCCATGTTCTACAACTACACTAATTGCATATTTTGGATCTTCGTACGGTGCAAAAGCAATAAATAATGCATGGTCTCTACTTTCATAGTCTATATCCTCTTGCTTAACTTCTGCCTCTCTTTGAGCCTGTGTAAATCTTTTGACTTGAGATGATCCAGTTTTACCAGCAAACATAAATTTTTTATCTTTTAATCTTGATCCATAAGAGGTTCCACCTGGTTCATTGCTCGAAGCATACATTGCTTCTTTAACAAAATTAATATTTTCTTGATTTCTAAAAAGAGGATTTAAATTAAAGTTTTGAACTATTGAGTCAGTTGATAACCAATCATTTGAATTTTCGTTTTTAAATTTAATATAATCTTTTAAATTATTTCGTTTATTATTGTTTAAGATAATTCTTGGAGTAATTTCGTAGCCTCCATTAGCTAGTTGTGCAGTCATTAAGCATAATTGAATTGGAGTTACTTGAAAATAACCTTGCCCTATACCTGAGTGTAACGTTTCCCCAAGATACCAATTTTTCCCAATAAATTTTTTTTTCCAGGTAGTGTTAGGCACTATACCTGATCGTTCTTCAAGAAAATCTTGAAATACTTTTTTTCCTAATCCAAATTTTTTTGCTGTTTCCGACAATCTATCAACACCTAGTCTCCTTGCAACTTCATAAAAATAAACATCGCAAGATCTTTTAATTGCTGTCCTCATATTCATAAACCCATGGCCCTTTTTTTTCCAACAATGAAATTTTTCGCCATAAAAATCTATTACCCCTTTGCACTCAACAAATTTATCAGTTCTCATAATGTCATTTTCTAATGCACTTAAAGCTACAATGGTTTTAATAGTTGAGCCCGGTGGATATAATCCTGAAATAGCTTTATTTGACAATGGTTTATCTCTGTGACTAAGCAAAGAATTCCATTCTTCTGTTTTAATTCCATGAACAAATGAGTTTGGATTAAATGTAGGTGAAGATACCATGGAAATTAAATCTCCATTGTAAATATCCATGACACAAACTGCTGCAGCCTTATCTCTAATCAGCTCAGCAGCATGTTTTTGAACTTCAGAGTCCAATGTTGTTTTATAGCTTTTTCCTGACTGCCCTTTGTCTATTTTAATTTGTCTAATTCTTTTGCCGTAAGCATTTACTTCATACCTTTGGAAACCAACCTTCCCTATTATTTCTTGATCTAATTTTCTCTCTAAACCTGTTTTTCCAACAGATATACCTGTTACCGCCATATCCCTTAGATATTCTTTTTCCTCTAAATCTTTTTTACTTACCTCAGAAACATAACCTACAAGATGAGAGCTTGAAATATCGGTATAGACTCTTGCAACAGAAACTACTGCTTCAACTCCTGGTAATTCATGTAAGAATAAATTAATTCTTGAAAACTCTGACCATGTGAGGTTATCTGAAACAATAATTGGCTCCCAAGGCTTTTGTTTGATAATCTTTTTTTTTAGATAGAATATTTTTTCATCCTTAAGGTTTAAAATAGTTTTAAGTCTTGTAAAAAGAGATTCTATATCTAAAGTATTTTCTGGAGTTATATGCAGTTGGTAAACTTTTTCATTAGAAGCTATTTGGTTATCAAAGTAATCTTTAATTACTCCTCTTTGAGGTGCGAGTTTCCATTCTCGAAATCTATTTTTATCTGATAAAGTTCTATATTTTGATGTTTCGTTGATTTGTAAAGAAACAAGGCGGCCAAAAATGCCAAAAAAAACTACTGCCTTTGCAGCTGTGAGTATAAACATTCTTCTACTTATCATCTTAGATTTTGATAGAGTTGTGTCGCCAGAAGAAAAATTAATCATCTTGTTTATACATTATTCTTGTTTGATAAATATTAAAAACAACCCAGAAAAAAGGAAAAAATAATATTGTAAAAAAACTATTATAAAAGATCTCTAGGTAAGTAACTGAAAAGTCAGTAAAGTTGTAAATAAATATTAAAAATACTATATTAGAAAAAAATACAGCTATAAAAAAAGTGAACCAGTCGGTAAATATTGTGTTGTTCACTGTAACGTTTTTAATGTATGAAGCTATAAATGTTACTACTAAATATGATATTGCGCTAACGCCCAGTGGTAAACCCATCACTACATCATTAATTATTCCCGCCAGAAAGATATGGCCATTGCCTAGAACTGTAGATTTTTTTAGAACCCAATAATAAATAATTATCAGTTGTATATTAAATGATAGAATTTCAAACATATTACTAAAGTGGGTATCAATTTCACTAAAAGATAAAAAGTAGAGTAAAATTAGAGGAATTAAATTTCCCAAGTTTTTAATTAAACTTTTATAAATAAAAGCCATTTTATTTATTTTCCTTTTTAAAAATTTGAACTTTTACAAAAAATACTTGATTAGGATCTGAAAATAATTTTACTTCTGCAATACCTTCTTCATTAACGAGCACTTTTCCCACAGGAACACCCTCTGAAAATATTCCGTCTTTTCCAGAAGTAAAAATTTCTATTCCTGACTCAGGTAAATATTTATCAGGTAAATATTCTAAGATTGGGAACTTTTTTCCTTTACCTGATAAAATAGCTTGAGTTGAGTCTTTGTTTAGCACAACAGGAATTCTGCTATTTAAATCATTTAACAATAACACTCTTGATGATAAAAAATTTGTTTCTACTATTCTTCCAATTAAAAAATTTCTATCGAGAACTGGCATTCCTTTTTTTATACCAACTTTAGATCCTTTATTTATAATCACTGATTTCAAAAATGGACTATCTTTATCTAACAAAACTTTAGCTAAAATCTCTTTTTTTGGAGATGACAAATTTGTCTGAAGAATATTCTTTAATTCATTATTTTGAGTTCGTAAGAACTCAACGTTCAAATTTTGCGACTTAAGAATTTCTAACTCTTTTTTTAAAATTTTATTTTCTTTGTATATTTGTAAGTGATATTTTATGTTCTCAAAGGTAAGGTCAAATAATCTAAAAGGGGAAGTGCTAATTGTAGATACCCGATAGACTCCATCATTTATTAAACTTCTAATTGATCCTATAAATCCAATTTGACGTGTATCTAAAAAAAAAATAATTACTGATAAGCAAAGTAGAAAGAATAAAGAAAATTTTTGTCTATTGCCTTTTTGAAGTAAGGCTGAACGTACTGCAATTCCAAAATCGTCTCTGCTAGATGACATTTAAACTTTATAAAACTAATATTCAGATAACATGGTAGAAAATAGTTCTTCATTTTCTAATGCTTTACCTGTTCCTACTGCTACGCATGACAGTGGGTCATCAGCAATTGTAACTGGCAACCCAGTATCTTTTGATATTAATTTATCTATGTTTCTTAATAAAGCTCCACCTCCTGTTAATACTAATCCCATATCAACTAAGTCAGCTGAAAGTTCTGGAGGAGTGTTTTCTAAAGCTTCTTTAATTCCAGCCAACATTTGATTTAAAATTGGCATAAGTGCTTCAGAAGCATCTTCTTCAGTCAATGAAATTTCTTTTGGTGTTCCTGATCTAATATCTCTTCCTTTCATTAAAAAAGTATTAGATCCAGTAGGTACTGCTGTTCCAATTTCTTTTTTTATTTTCTCTGCAGTAGAGTCTCCAATTAATAAATTAAATTTTTTTCTCATGTAATTTATTATTGAAGTATCCATAGCGTCTCCTGCCACTCTTAAAGATTTCGAATAAACTACTCCACCTAAAGACATCACAGCTATTTCGGTGGTTCCACCTCCGATATCTATTACCATAGATCCAGTTGCTTCTGAAATAGGAAGTCCAGCACCAATAGCTGCAGCTATTGGTTCTTCTATTAATTGAACTTTTCTGGCTCCTGCTGCTAAAGCAGAGTCTTGAATTGCTTTTCTTTCAACTGGTGTAGAGCCAGTAGGAACACAAATTAAAATTCTTGGATTTGCAAATGCAGTTTTTTTATGAACTTTTTTTATAAAATGTTTGATCATTTCCTCTGTAACAACAAAGTCTGCTATCACTCCATCTTTTAAAGGTCTTATTGCAGCAATATTTCCCGGTGTTCTTCCCAACATAGTTTTTGCCTCATCACCAACTGCTAATACAGATTTTTTTCCCCCGTCAGTTATCACTGCGACTACTGAAGGCTCATTTAATACTACTCCTCTGCCTTTAAGGACCACAAGTGTGTTAGCCGTTCCTAAGTCAATTGCCATGTCTTGAGACCACATACTTGAAATTCCTGTTAAACTTTTGAATATTGCCATCTTAATTTTTCCTTTCTATATTTGCACTCAAATCACTATTTGGCGCTATTTTTTTACGTTTAATGATCATTTTATTTAAAGCAGATAAATATGCATTAGCTGAAGCAACAAGTGTATCTGTATCAGCTGCTTGACCGACTGTAGTTTTACCTTGCTCTTCAATTCTCACACTTACAGTAGCTTGAGCGTCTGTTCCTTCAGTAACTGCATGCACGTTATACAGTTGAAGTTTTACTTCATGTGAATATAATTTTTTAATGCATTTAAATATAGCATCAACAGGTCCATCACCTGTTTCTGATGCTTTTTTAATTTCACCAAAGACCTCCAAAGTCATTTCCGCTTTTTGTGGTTCTCCTGTGCCTGCATATACTTTTAAAGATTTTAATTTGATAACATTATCTTCAGATATTAAACTATCGTCTACTAATGCTGCAATATCTTCATCATATACATATTTTTTTTTATCAGCTAAAATTTTAAATTTACCAAAAGCTGTTTGAATTACATCATCTGTTATCCCGATATACCCTAGATCATTTAACTTATCTTTAAATGCGTGTCTTCCTGAGTGTTTACCCATTACTAGAGAAGTTTTATTCACTCCAACACTTTCAGGTGTCATTATCTCATAAGTATTTTTGTTTTTTAACATACCATCTTGGTGTATTCCTGATTCATGAGCAAAAGCATTTTTTCCAACAACTGCTTTATTAAATTGGACTGGGAAACCTGTAGCATTAGAAACAACTTTTGAAGCTTTGCTTAATAATTTAGTATTGATACCTGTAGTAAATGGCATTAAATCATTTCTTGTTTTCATAGCCATAACCACTTCTTCAAGAGCAGCATTCCCTGCTCTTTCTCCAATTCCATTTATTGTACATTCTATTTGTCTAGCACCAGCCATTACTCCTGATAAAGAATTAGCCACCGCTAAACCTAAGTCATTATGGCAGTGAGTTGAAATAATTGCTTTGTCAATATTAGGAACTTTATTTATTAATGTCTCGATAATTTTTTTAAATTCTGATGGAACAGTATAGCCAACTGTGTCTGGAATATTAATTGTTTTTGCCCCTGATTTAATAGCTAGCTCGACTGATTTACACATATAATCCATATCTGTTCGAGTTCCGTCTTCACAAGACCATTCGACATCATCCGTAAACTTTCTTGCATAAGTTACACTTTCCTTAATAGACTCTAAAACTTCATCAGGAGATTTATTTAATTTGTGTTTCATATGAAGAGGACTAGTAGAAATAAAAGTATGAATTCTAAAATTTTTTGCATGGCTTAATGCTTCTTTGCAAGCATCAATATCTTTTCTTGTGGCTCTAGCTAATCCACAAGGAATAGATTTTTTTAAAGTTTTACTAATTTCTGTTACAGCCTCAAAATCACCAGGTGAAGCTATGGGAAAACCAGCTTCTATAATGTCAACTCCAAGCTCATCAAAGACTCTTGAAATTTGTAACTTTTCTTCTAAACTCATTGAGGCACCAGGAGATTGCTCTCCGTCTCTCATTGTAGTATCAAATATAATTATTCTATTTTTTTCGCTCATAACTCACTTATTATTTAACACTTTAGAAATGAAACTTTAGTCAATTTAATCATTTTTAAAGTTTCTTATACTACAATTAAAACGGGAATTTGCAAAATAATTTTACAAAATTGTCATGTTCAAGATCACTTTGGGCTAATTTTTGTCTTTATCTACTAACTTGTTCTTGCCTATCCATGGCATCATTGCCCTAAGCTCTTTTCCAACTTTTTCAATCGGGTGATCTGCTAAATCTTTTCTCATTTTTAAAAAGTTTTTTTGACCAGACTTGTGTTCTTCCATCCATTGTTTTGTAAATTTTCCTGACTGGATATCTTTAAGCACTTCTTTCATTCTTTCTTTGGTCTTGCTGTCCACTATACGTTTTCCAGATACATACTCACCATACTCAGCAGTATTTGAAATTGAGTAATTCATATTCGCTATTCCGCCCTCATAAATTAAATCAACAATTAATTTTACTTCATGAAGGGTTTCAAAATATGCCATTTGAGGTGGATATCCAGCTTCAGTCAAAGTTTCGAAACCATTTTTAATTAACTCTACTAATCCTCCACATAAAACTGTTTGTTCACCGAACAAATCTGTTTCGCATTCATCTTTAAATGTAGTTTCAATAATACCAGATTTACCTCCTCCTATAGCAGAAGCATATGACATTGCTAAATCTCTTGCTTTACCCGAGCTGTCTTTATGAACAGCCATCAAACAAGGCACTCCTCCTCCTTTTTGATATTCACTTCGTACTGTATGCCCTGGGCCTTTAGGTGCAACCATGAAAACGTCTAAATCTTTTCTTGCATTGATCAAATCAAAATGAATATTTAATCCATGAGCAAAAGCTAAACTAGTTCCTTCTTTCATTCTCTGTTCAATGTGATTTTTATAAATTTCTGATTGAAGTTCATCTGGAGTAAGCATCATAACTACGTCTGCCCAAGCAGCAGCATCAGATAAAGACATTACTTTTAATCCTTCACTCTCTGCTTTTTTTATACTTGAAGATCCTTCTCGGAGAGCAACTACTACTTCTTTAACTCCACTATCTTTTAAATTTAAAGCATGGGCATGTCCTTGACTACCATAACCAAATATAGCAACTTTTTTATTTTTTATTAAATTAGTATCTGTATCTTTTTCATAGAATGTTTTCATTTTTTCTCCTTAATTTTATTTAAAAGTTTCTGCTCCCCTAGTCATTGCTACTGCACCAGTTCTTGAAGTACTTATTAATCCCAAAGGCTTTAATGTTTCAATTAACTTATCGATTTCTCTTCTTAAAGCAGTTACTTGAATAACAAAAGACTTTTTTGACTTATCTAATACAACAGAGTTATATTTTTTACAAAGTTTCTTTACTTTTTCTTGTCTGCTAGAATTTCCTAAAACTTTAAATAAAGCTAACTCTTTAAATAAAATTGATGGGTCATTTCTAGAAAAATCAGCGACTTTGTGCACAGGAATCAATTTTTTAAGTTGAAGATTAATTTGTTCAATTACTTCAGGAGTACCAGAAGTTACAATAGTAATCCTTGATAGATGTTTTTTTTTATCTACTTCGGCAACTGCTAAAGACTCGATATTATAACCTCTTCCTGAAAATAGTCCCGCGACTCTTGCTAAAACACCAGCTTCGTTATCTACCCATACAACAATTATGTGGTGCTCTTTCTTTCCAAACTTAGACGGTTCGCTGTAAGCTGATTTTGATTTTTTCATTATACTAAAATTTTTCCTTCATCTGACACTTCCTCTTTCTCATCCTGAGGACCTAAAAGCATTTGATTATGAGGTTTTCCAGATGGTATCATGGGATAACAATTTTCTTCTTTATCAACCACACAATCAAAAATTACTGGCTTATCAATATTGATCATCTCCTTAATTTTTTGATCTAATTCTTGTGGTTTTTTAGCTCTTATTCCTACACATCCATATGCTTCAGCTAGTTTAACGAAATCTGGTAATGCTTCTGTATAACTCTCAGAATAATTTTTTTCATGTAGTAATTCTTGCCATTGACGAACCATTCCCATGTATTCATTGTTTAATATAAAAATTTTGATTGGCAGTCTATATTGGACAGCAGTTGACATCTCTTGCATCGTCATAAGAATTGAAGCTTCGCCAGCTATATCAATTACTAATTTTCCTGGTTGAGCTATTTGGACTCCTACAGCAGCAGGTAAACCATAACCCATTGTGCCTAAACCTCCTGATGTCATCCATCTATTCGGCTTATTGAATTTATAATGCTGTGCAGCCCACATTTGATGTTGTCCAACTTCAGTAGTAATGTATGTGTCTTGACTTTTTGTTAATTCATAAAGTCTCTGAACTGCGAATTGAGGTTTAATAGTATCTTCACTGTTAATAAAACTTAAAGATTTTTTTTCTCTCCATTTGTCAATTTGAGACCACCACTTAGCAATTTTTTGTTTATTAGAACTACTAAAGTCTTTATTTTTTTCCTTAAATTTTTTTATCAGGACTTTTAATAGACTACCTACGTCACTTATTATAGCTAAATCTACTTTAACATTTTTTCCAACAGAAGATGGGTCTATATCAATATGAATTTTTTTAGACTTAGGAGAAAATTCATCTATCTTACCGGTAATTCTATCGTCGAATCTAGCTCCAATATTTATCATTAAATCACAGTCATGCATTGCATTGTTGGCCTCATAAGTTCCATGCATACCTAGCATTCCTAAAAATTGTGGATCATCGCCTGGATATGCTCCTAATCCCTGAAGAGTAGAAGTTATAGGAAATCCAGTCAATGAAACAAGTTCTCTAAGAAGATTGCTTGCTTCAGGTCCAGAGTTTATAACTCCTCCACCAGTATAAAAAATTGGTTTGGACGAATCTTTTATTAATTGAATAAATTTATCAACATCTTTAAAATTGATTTTTTGAGACGCTCTTCCGTTAAGTTTTTTTACTAATTTATTTTTTATAAAATTATACTTACCTTTTTTAAATTGAATATCTTTTGGAATATCAATCAAAACTGGTCCTGGCCTTCCAGTTGTAGCTACTTCGAAAGCTTTATGCATAATTTCGGATAAATGATTTACATCTTTAACAAGCCAATTATGTTTTGTACATGGTCGTGTAATACCGGTGGTATCACATTCTTGAAAAGCATCAGTACCAATTAAATGTGTTGGCACTTGACCAGATATACAAACTAGAGGAACTGAATCCATATAAGCATCAGTTAATGCTGTAACTGCATTTGTTGCTCCAGGTCCAGAGGTTACTAGAAGAACTCCTGGTTTACCACTAGATCTAGCATAACCTTCTGCAGCATGCCCAGCTCCTTGTTCATGTCTTGCTAGAATATGTTTTATAGATTTATGATTTTTTAATTCATCATAGATAGGAAGTACAGCGCCTCCAGGGTATCCAAAAATATGTTCCACTTTTTGATCTTCTAGACATTTAAAAACAATTTCAGCTCCCGTAAATAATTTAGGCATTTATACAATCTATCGGAGAATTGTATTCCGTCAAGTTTTAGCTGATTACTTTTAAAACTTTTTTAGAAAGATTAGATAAATCGTTAGAATAAAGCTTAATCCAATTCTTCATATGGCCTCTAGACCAAGTATTTTGACTTTTAGCATATTGTCTAGTTTTTATATTTATTAATTCTTTTGTGTCCTCGATGCTGATATTATTGGATAAATATTCTCTAATTTCTTGAATACCTATTAATTTATTTACTGAAAGACTTTTATCTATGTTTAATAAAAGAAAATTTTCAACCTCTTTTATACATCCTTTTTTGAACATTTGCTCAGTACGTTTTTCTATTTTTTTAAGTAGATTAAGTCTTGGAATTTCAATAAATATTTTTCTTATGTCGCAATCTCTAAAGTCAGACTTTGTATTAGATATCCATTTGTACAAAGACTTTTTTGTATATTTTTTAACTTCAAAAGCTCTAATAGCGCGTTGAGAGTCAAACTCAGAAATTTTATTTTTTACTAAAGGATCCATCTTAAGTAGCTGTTCATAAAATTTTTTTTGACCAATTTTATTATGAAGTTTTCTAATTTGCTCTCTATTTTTAAATTTAATTTCGGGAATTCGGCTTATACCTTTTGTAATCGCATTAAAGTATAAACCTGTTCCACCAGTTAAGATAGGTACTTTATTTTTTTTGAATATTTCTTTGATTTTTTTTTTTACCAACTTTATCCACTCACCTGTAGAAAAATATTGTTTTACAGAAATAAAACCATAGAGATGGTGTTTAGCTTTTTTAATATCTAAATTTGTTGGTCTAGATGAAAGAATTCTAAACTCATTATAAACTTGCATGCTATCAGCATTTATGATCTCACCATTAATTTTGTTAGCAATTTTGACAGCTAATTTTGATTTACCAGAAGCGGTGGGGCCAGCAATTAAAATTATTTTTTTTGACAAAAATTATTTAAGTTTTACTCCAAGATATCTTCTTTGGTTATTATTATTAATAATTGTTAATAAGACAGTTTGATTTTTATTAATTATGTCTTTTATCATCTTATCAAGTTTATTTGAGGATATAATTGGCTTTTTTTGAACTTCAATTATAATATCGTTAGCATTTAGCATTCCTGCGATAGGACTTCTGCTTGAAATTTCAACTATAACAGACCCTTTAATTTCTTTATCAAGATTTCTTTTCTTAATATCTTCATTATTTATATCTCTTACAGAAATCTTTAAAGTTTTAATTTCAAATTCTTCTTTAGTATTTTCTATCTTTGATTTTTTTTCTTTAAATTCTGTTGAGGACTCTAATCTTCCCAAAATTAATCTTTTAGAAATTAAATTTTTATTTCTCCAAACTTTAAGAGTTACACTTTTTCCAACTTTTGTATTTGCAACTACTTTTGGTAAAGTTCTCATCGTATCTATTTTTTTTCCATCAAATTCTAAAATTATATCTCCTGCTTTTAATCCCGCTTTGTCTGCAGGACTTTTTTTGCCTACGCTTGCAACTAAAGCTCCCTCAGCTTTTTTTAATTTTTCTACCTCAGCTATTTCTTTAGTTACTTCCTGAATTCTTACTCCTAGCCATCCTCTTTTAGTCTCTCCAAATTTAATTAATTGATTAATTATGTTTTCTGCTGCGTTAGCAGGTATAGCAAACCCAATACCTATGGAGCCTGCTTGTCCTGGAGCAATGATAGCAGTGTTAATTCCTATTACTTCTCCTTCTAAATTAAATAATGGTCCACCTGAGTTTCCTTGATTTATTGAAGCATCAGTTTGAATAAAATCGTCATACCTTGTTAAATTTATATCTCTATTTCTTGCTGAGATAATTCCAGATGTTACTGTTCCTCCTAACCCAAATGGATTACCTATAGCTACAACCCAATCTCCGACTCTAGCTTTATCTGAATCTCCAAATTCCACTGGTATAAATTCAATTTTAGATTCAATTTTTAAAACGGCAATATCAGCATATGGATCTGAGCCGAGGACTTTTGCTTTGTATTCTTTGTCTCCAACTTTTACTAAGATGTCCTCTGCATTAGCAATTACGTGGTTGTTGGTGATAACTGTTCCATTTTTATTAATAATAAAACCTGAGCCTAAAGAAGAAGCTTTTCTCTCTGTAGGTCTTTGAAAATCTTTAAACATTTCTTCAAATGGCGATCCTGGTGGAAACTCAAAGGGAAATTGATTTCTAGTAGTTTTGATTGTTTGTGTTGTTGAAATGTTTACAACCGATGGCATTAGCTTTTCTGCAAGGTCCGCGAACGAGGCTGGTGCATTCCGAGCCTTACCTTCGATATTAAAAATAAAGTAAAAAAATACGAGATAAATACTAATTTTTTTAAAAGTTTTCATTTAATGCTTTATATACCAAACTATTAGAAATCCTATAATCAAAAAAACAAACCCTGAAAATCTTAATACTTTTTCAGGCGTATTTTCAATTAGCTTTAGCATATTTTTAATTCTTGACGGAAAAATGGCTATAGCAAATCCCTCAATAAATAATAATAGTCCTATAGCTGTTATAAGATCGTACATACTTGATATTTATATTAATTTTTTGGTTTAATTGATTTTCCAAAGAATTTGAAAAATTCGCTGTCTGGAGACAGAACTAGTGAAGTTTCTCCCCCTATCAGAGCCTTTTCGTAAGCTTGCATAGCTCTATAAAATGCAAAAAATTGAGGATCTTGACCAAAAGCGTTTGCAAAAATTTTATTTCTCTGTCCATCTCCCTCACCTTTCATTATTTCAGATTTTTTATTTGCGTTAGCTAGCAGCACAGTAACATCTTTGTCGGCTGTCGATCTTATTTTTTGTGCTATTTCAGCACCTTGTGCTCTAAATTCTTTAGCCTCTCTCTGTCTTTCAGTTTGCATTCTTGAATAAATAGCTTCACTGTTAGCTGGAGGTAAATCTGCTCTCTTAATCCTTACGTCTACAATTTCTATACCAAAGTTTTGCGCCTCTGTGTTTACATCATTTTGAATAATTGACATTTGTTTTGCTCTATCGGTAGATAATAAAGAAGCTAATGCTTGTGTTCCTAATACACCTCTAATTCTTGAATTTATGATAGTAGATAATCTAGATCTCGCAACTCTTTCGTTTCCAACTGAAATGTAAAATTTTAAAGGATCTACAATTTTAAATCTTGCGATTGCATCTACAATTAATCTTTTTTGATCTGCAGCTATAACTTCTTCGGGAGCGCTATCTAAATTTAAAATTCTTTTATCTAAAAAGACTACGTTTTGAATAAAAGGTAATTTAAAGTTTAATCCCGCGCTGGTTACTATCTTCTTTGGATCACCAAACTGAAGAACTATTGCTTGCTTTATTTCAGTCACGATAAATAATGATTGAAATAAAACTATACCAATTAATATTATACCTGGAACTATGAATCTAACTGCTTTCATTAATTTGTACTTCCTGATTTTTTAAGCTCTGGTAAAGGTAAATATGGAACAACTCCTGAGCCCGAATTTTTATCTATGATAACTTTGTCTATATCTGCTAAAACTTTTTCCATCGTTTCTAAATACATTCTTTCTTGAGTTACTTGTTTAGCATTTTTATATTCATTATAAATAGCTAAAAACCTACTTGCTTCTCCTTCTGCAGCTGCAACAACTTGTTTTTTATAAGCTTCTGCTTGTTGTAATATTTGTTCAGATTCACCCCGTGCTCTTGGAATTACATCGTTGGCGTAAGCTTCAGCCTCGTTTTTTGATCTTTCTCTATCTGCTCTTGCTGCTTGCACATCTCTAAATGCATCGATCACTTGTGCTGGAGGATCTGCTTGTTGTGTTTGAACTTGTGTGATTTGAATTCCTGATCCGTATTCGTCTAAAATTTTTTGAGTAATTTCTTCAACTTCTACTTCTATGCTAGCTCTTCCTTCTGTTAAAATAGTTTGAATATTGTTTTTAGCTATCACTTCTCTCATAGCAGTTTCTGAGGTAGCTTTAACTGTTTCTACTGGACTTTGAATATTAAATAAAAACTTTCCTGCATCTTTGATTACCCAAAAAACTGAATAATTTATATCAACAATATTTTCATCCCCTGTTAACATTAAACTTTCTTCAGGTACGTTTCCAACTCCGGAAGATCTACCTGTATCACTTGCTGGTCTAAAACCAACATCGACTCTATTTACCTTAGTAACTTTTGGAGTTAGCACTCTTTCAAAAGGCATCGGTAGGTGATAATGTAATCCTGGTTGTGTAGTATTAACAAATTTTCCAAATCTTAAAACCACACCTTGTTCATCTGGAAGCACCCTATATAAACCACTCGCTATATAAAGTCCTAAAAGAACAATTAATCCTATAATTAAAGGTCTAGATCCACCAGACTTACCGCCAGAAAATTTACTGAAATTTTTTTGTAGATTTCTTATCACTTCATCTAGGCTTGGTGGTTCTTTACGAGTTCCTGAACCATTTCCGCCTGAGCCTCCTCCTGGAGCAGATCCCCAAGGTGACTGATTTTTAAAGATTTTATCTTTTGAACTCATGACACTTTATATAGTGACTTTTTACCTAAAAACAAGTTAAGTAAGAGCGATATTATGACCGAAAAAAAAGCAGAAATGAGCCAAGCTATGAAAGAAAAGCTAGCTCCTAAGCAATTTGTCAAAAATCCTATAATTGGCACTAAGTATACTCTTTTAATCTCCAGTGCCAAAGGTGGAGTTGGAAAATCGACGGTTTCCGTTAACTTAGCGTTTGCTTTACAGAATTTAGGATTAAAAATTGGTATTTTGGATGCCGATGTATATGGACCTTCACTTCCAAAACTAATTAACTTGAATGAAAAGCCAAAGAGTGAAGATGGAAAAGCTTTAATACCTTTAGAAAAATATAATGCTCAATGCATGTCTATGGGATTTTTAGTTGATGAACAAACTCCTATGATATGGCGAGGTCCAATGGTTATAAGTGCGCTCAAAACTATGACTCAAAAAGTTCTGTGGAAGGATAGAGATGTAATAATTATTGATATGCCACCTGGAACAGGAGATACTCAGCTTACATTTGCTCAAGAGGTAAAAGTTGACGGAGCAATAATTGTTTCTACTCCTCAAGACTTAGCTTTATTAGATGTAAAAAGAGGAATACAAATGTTTGATAAAACAGGAGTAAAAATTTTAGGATTAGTAGATAATATGAGTTATTTTAAAGGTGATGATGGTAAAGAATACAAAATTTTTGGAGAAGGTGGAGTTGAAAAAACTGCTAAACAATTTAATAAAAATTTTCTTGGTAAAATTCCTATCCATCAAGATTTAAGAGATGCTACTGACAAAGGTGACCCTTTAACTCATTCAAATCCAGATCACGAAGTTTCAAAAATATTTAAAGATATAGCTGAAAAGGTTAGACAAGCTTTTCAGTAAATTCAAAAGAGTTCATAAGTTCATTCCACTCTCGCTTGGAAAGTCCTGAGCTATCTATATCAACTTTTTTTCCTTTAGCCATTGCTTGTATTACTTTCTTGCCTTTGGCGGAAACATGAATAGCTCCAACTCTGTAATCTAAAAAAGCAGCATGGGTTATTGGAACCCACTTTTTTACAGTTTCTAACATAGTATCTGCATAGACTCTTATTTCGTATTGGGCGTGGCTATCTGCTCTTAAAAATAAAAAATTTAAAAGATTAAGTAAATCTGTTTTCCAATACCATTGTGTGTAAGAGTTTAAGGTTAAATTCATTCTAGCAAGTTCTCTCGCAAGTCCAGGTTTATTTTCTTCAATAACAGTACCGTCAAACCTTTCATTTAACATTTTTTCATAATTATCGTAAGTTCTTGTGGCGTCGTCTTTTAAAATTTTAAGTACTTCATTGGCTTGTTCTCCAGTTATTAGATTACCTCTACCCTGCCTGTTGATTGTTGATTGAGCAGATAATTGTTCTTTAGCAGGAATATAAAACTCTTTATCTAAAATTGAATACCTAGCTGAGTATTCATTCACATTTGCTGTTCTGTGTCTTATCCATTGTCGAGCAATAAATATTGGAAGCTTTACATGATATTTTATTTCACACATTTCAAATGGAGTTGAATGCCAATGTCTCATTAAATATTTTATTAACCCTTCATCAGTTGAAACTTTTTTTGTTCCTTTACCATAAGAAACTCTAGCAGATTGAACTATTGAAGAGTCATCGCCCATATAATCAACTACTCTGACAAAACCATGGTCTAAAACAGGAAGAGCTTCATATAGAATTTTTTCTAATTCTGGAGATGTAACTCTTTTGGTCTCATGATTTTGAGATTGTTGCTCTAAGATTTCTTTTTTTTGATCTTCAGTTAATTTCATTGATTAAATAGAACTTAATTTTTAAGATTAATATCAAAATTAATAGTTTTGTTTAATAAATTTATTGATATATCCACATACTTTAGAGAGATCTTTTTTGGTTAATTTTAAAGATGATGGTAACCACATTAATTTTCCATACAAAGACTTAGATGCTGGTAACGTAGAAAATGACTTTTTGTAGGGTTTTGTTGTATTTAAAGGCTTCCAATAATACCTGCAATAAATCTCTTTATTCCTTAAATAATTATATAATTTATTTCTTTTACTACACGAAATGTCTACCCACAGAGGTACTTCTCCTTTTTTTATATTAAATTGAATTATTTTAAAATTTTTATTTGTTATTAAATTATCTTTATAAAATTTATAATTTCTTTTTAAAATTTTAATTCTTGATTTGATGTCTCTTAATTGAGATATACCAAGTGCACCTTGCATATTAGTAATTTTAAAATTAAAACCAATAGTATCGTACTCATCTTCTCCCGTCATAACAGAATTGGTTCTTCCCTGATCTCTTAACTTTAATAATTTTTTATATATTTTTTTATCATTTGTTACAATCAAGCCGCCTTGTCCCATGGTAATAATTTTATTTGGAGCAAATGAATAGCACCCAATTTTTCCATATGTTCCTAAAAATTTACTTTCATATTTAGACATAAAAGCCTCGGCAGAGTCTTCTATAACGTCTATTTTATTTTTTTTAGCTATTTTGCAAATCTCTTTAATATTGTTTCCTCTTCCAGAAACATGAACGGGAATTATAACTTTTGTTTTATTTGTTATTTTTTTTTTAAGACTTTTTAAACAAATTAAATTATTTGTATGATTTACATCTACTAAAACTGGTTTAAATCCCGCCAAAGAAACTGCATTAGCTGTAGCTTGAAAAGTAATATTTGGAACTAAAACTTCGTCATTAGGTTTTAAGTTTAATGCTTTAAGACCTAGAAAGATTGCGGTCGTCCCACTCGTTGATGTAAGAGCATATTTTACTCTTAGAAGGGTTGAAATTTTTTTTTCAAAACTTCTCACTAATTTTCCCTCATTAGGGAAATTTTCTTTTAAAATTTTTTTTGTTAAATTTGCAACTTCTTGACTATTTATTACCGGCTCTGCTAATTTTATTTGATTATTACTACCTGATTTCATAAATCTTAAATATTATTTTTTTTTAATTGTAATCTAACTTATTATATTTATATTAATATTGTTGGTTTTCCAACTATGACGATAAACGAATTTCGTAATAACCATCACGGACGTGGGGGCAGTACCCACCATCTCCACCAAAAAATAATGGGGATGAATCAGGATCGACGGGTGTCTAAAGGCTATTCTTTCGTACGAGATGGTTCCGACGTAACGGGCCAATTTACAAATGCAAACGAAAGTTATGCACTTGCTGCTTAATTAACTTAGTTAATTAAGTTACGGGGTCCGGGGCACCTGGCAACAGAACGCCCCTTACAAATTGTATGTTTTTAAAAATCAATTATTTTAACAGATCCATCTTTAAATGAAAATTCTGCTTTTTTTTTATTTAGTAGTTTAACAGATTTAAACCCATCAATATCATTAATTAATTTTTCTAGTTTTTTTCTACTTTTTTTACTCATTTTCATTCCTGGAGCATTTACTCCCACATCTATTATTATTTCAGCACCATTCGCAAAAGCGTAGATATAACTAGATAGAACTTTACACTTGCCTATCATCGCTTCTGTAACCCAAATAGGCTTATCTATATTTGTGCTTTTTAATAAAGCTGCAAATTCATCAACCCAAAATTCTTTATCACATTTACCATCGGGAGTGCTGATGTGGTGAATATTTGCTATATCAAAATTATCTTTAATTTTTGGCAAAACTGATTTCCAAAATTTTTTATTTTCTGGAAACATGCCTGCTGCACCTGCCATAACGATGACTGAATCTTTTTGTTTTTCTTTTATTATTTGTGATGAAAAATTAAAAATTTCTATAAAATCATTTTTATTTCCCTTAAAAAACATTTTAAATTCAGGTTCATTCATTATTTCCCAATAAGTAATTGGTTTAGTTAGCCCTGGCATATCATTATTACCATCTCCATCATATCTATCTACTAAAGCTAAAAGAAAAGTTTTATAGTTTTCCATTGAGCAAGGTTTGCTTAAATATTTTGCAAAGTGTTTTCCAAATGGACTTCTTCCTTTTTTTCTTTTACATAGTTTTTGTTCCCAATTAGCATAAGGCCAAATTGTAGCTAATATTGTTTGATTATTTTCTTGCGCATAAACAACATATTGATCTGATTTATCCCAAGAAAAACTTCCCTGTGATTTTTCAATTTGGTTCCAAACAAATGGTCCTGGGTGTGGTCGAACCCATTGATTATCTTTACCTCTCATTCTTTCATCACGAATTTCTGTAAGTTCTCCAAAACGAGATTCGGTAAATCCCATATTGCAACACAACAAACCCAAAACTACGATCGATAGAAGTTTTTTCATGCTTCACGACTCTAGCATAAGTTTGACCGCATCTGTGGCGCAATTTTCATCTAAGTTTTAGATTTTATACCATTGCAAATGGCGCATAATAAGGAATAATGTTACAAGGTTAAGGGTATCTCGCCCTCTAAGATAATCAGCAAATAATGATGTTATTCTAATTGCAAACTATGAAGTAAAAATATAGATTCTAAAAACCATATCTCATGGAAAAAAGAGGCCGATTTCGCATCGGTTAAAAGCGAGTTTTGGAAAAACTAACAGGAGATGTGTATGAAATCTAAATTGCACAGAGTCCTTAGTAGATTTAGCCGAGGCTCAAAAATCGCTAAGTTAAATCAACTAATGTTCCGAAATATTAAAACGGTAAACGTTAATGAAAACGGAACTAGCGGATACCTTTTAAAAAATGGAAAAAACTCTGGAAAAATATTGGGTCATATCAAAAAAGAATCTAATAAACTTTAAATAGAAATGGGGTTTGGGGCACCTAGCAACAGAACGCCCCCCCCTTACGAAATTTCTCTAATTAATATTTCAATAATCTTAGATGAAAATGTAATTGGGTTAGAATATGTATTTATCTCCAAGATAAATTAAAAGTCCTAGTGCTATGCCAGCTAATATCCAAAAATAATTTTCTTTCATAATCTTTATTTTATAAATTTACTTAAATCAGGTTTAAAATAATTTGGCCCTTTTAAAACTTTACCATCTTCGTTATAAATTGGATTTCCATTATTATCCAATTTGCTCATATTTGAGTCTTGAACTTCTTGAAAACAATCGTCTAAATTAATACCATAAGAGTGTCCTGCTCCATATGTTACATAAAGTAAGTCTGTTAACGCGTCTGCAACTTCTTTTAAATCTTTTTGCTTAATAGCATCTTTTAATTCATTAAATTCTTCCTGTATTAAATCACATCTAAGTTTTATTATTTTTTGACTAGGAAACTCAGCTTTATCTTTAACTTCTTGGCCGAATTTCTGCATAAACTTTTTTACACTATTGAAATTGCTCATTTAATATCCATTTGTAAATTGTATAAATATGAATCAAAGTGTATTATAGGAAGAATCACTTATGAAATATAGAACAGAATTTGATAGTATAGGAAAAATTAAAGTGCCTGGTGATAAGTATTGGGGTGCTTCTACTGAAAGATCAAACAAATATTTTAATATAGGTGACTTCAAGGTAAGACCAATAGTTATACATTCAATTGCAATTATTAAAAAAGCAGCTGCTATAGTTAATGAAAAAAACAAAGATTTAGAATCAAAATTAAGTAAATATATCATCAGAGCGTCTGAAGAAATAATCAAAGGAAAGCATGACAATCACTTTCCATTAAAAGTATGGCAAACTGGCTCTGGCACTCAAACCAATATGAATGTTAATGAAGTAATTGCGAATAGAGCAATTGAAATGATGGGTGGCAAGCTAGGTTCTAAGAAACCTGTTCATCCTAATG
>MDTB01210717.1_pt1 | contig 23249 bp, 28 predicted proteins | sample 811161 | NCBI WGS metagenome assembly MDTB01 (sample SAMN05326650, study PRJNA326480) | marine metagenome | isolation source: seawater | place: Mediterranean Sea | collected 2009
AAAAAGAAGAAGAAGAAAGAAAAAATATAGAAGAAGAAAGTGTGCAAAGAACGAAAGAGAGAATTCAGTCTGGAGATCTTAAGCTGGACAGACCTCGATCTTTAGGCGATCGCCCTGAGACTCTAAAAAATGTTAGAAAGGCGCAACAAGAGATTAAAGAAGAAGAAGCGTCCGAGACATCAGATATTTAATGTTATACGCTTAGGGAAGTGTCAATAACATGTCTAGAGCCACCTCTACAATTAAGATTAATTCTTGGGCGAAGAAATCAAAATATCTTCGCAGCAAGCTAGACGATCTTAAAGATATACTTGCAATCTATGAAAGAGACTTTGAAGTTGTCATCCGGATTGCTGTAGGCAATATTCGAGTAGAACAAGATCAAAAAATTCTTAAGCGTAATCTTCAAACTGAGGCTCAAAGACAAAAGTCTATAGAAGAAATTGAGAAAGAGACAGAAGTACAGCCCGGGGAAAAGAATCCAAAGAGAAGTCTATACAGAAAAATAGCGCTAGAAACACACCCGGACAGGCAAGGTGTCTTAGATAAAGATTCAGAAACAGCTGCAAGAAATGAGGAGCTTTTTAAGCGCGCTATGAATGCTCATGCCGATGACAATCTAACTGAGCTTCTAATGATAGCTCATGAGATCGATCTAGACCCGCTTGACTTAGGGCTGACAATAAAAGAGCTGCAAAAAATTTATAGTGATCTTGAAGGAAGTATTACAAAAGAAATAAAGCAGATCGAAGGATCCTATGTTTGGGTCTGGGGAGAATCCTCCGGTAATATTGCAATGAGGATTAATCTGCTAGATGCATATTTGAGACAGACAGGGCACCCACCTGTTGAGCAGTCAATTCTTAGAGATATCATAGAACACCATGAGTCTGCCCCAGATGTATCAGTCAATCCAGGGCGTCAAAGAAAAACAGGCAAAAGGCCCAAAAAACTAATTCGATAATTGTTCATTTTAACAATGCAGTGTACACTTTTATAGAAAGGTGGTATGCATGACGTTATTACATACAAAGATTGAAAAGATTTTAGAAGAGTTTGCTAATCAAGAAGTCAATTTAGGATCTGAGGCCGCACGAAAACGAGTGTCAGAAAGAATTATAACTGAATGCCTGTCAAAAGAAAAGTCACTTCTTTTATCTGAAATACGAGACTTAAAACCGCAGCTCCGGTGCACTTAATATTAAAGCCCTAGAAGATCATCTAAGCAACAGGGGATACACATCCTTATGAAACCATTGAAAATACAAACAAATCATTCCGTGATCATCCAGAAGTCTGTAGCGTTGCACTGGGAGGCCTGTTATGCCTGAAGGACCTGAGGTAAAAAGATTTGGAGCTGACTTGGCAAAAGTTATATCAGGAAAAAGAATTGCTGATATCCAGGTTATGAGCGGCCGGTATACTAAAAAGCCCTTACCAGGACTTGATGATCTAAATAATTCGCTTCCTACCAGGGTAATTGGGGTCGGGGTCCATGGAAAGTTCTTATACTGGATTATGGACAACAGCTATTTTCTTCATTCTTCTTTAGGAATGACCGGCCACTGGGGCAGAAAACTACACAAACACTCCAGGGTCAAGATACTGTTCGATGATGACTCATGTGTATACTATACAGACCAAAGAAATTTTGGAACACTTAAATTTGTATACGGTAAAGCAGCCCTTACAGAAAAGATAGACAAGTTAGGCCCTGATATGCTTTCTGAAGATGTGACACATTTTAAGTTTGCAAATAGAGTTAGAAAGAAGAAAAATTGGACAATTGCTAAGGCAATAATGGATCAGGCAGTAATTTCAGGCGTAGGAAACTATGTCAAGGCAGAGGCATTATGGCGCGCCAAGTTGTCACCGCATAGACAGGTTGACACGCTTACTGACATAGAGCTTTATTCACTTAATGATAGCATTAAGAGTGTCTTGAGAGACAGTTATAGATCCGGCGGAGCCACAATTCGATCTTATAAGACTTTTGATGGAGCTTCAGGCCAATACTCTCGAAGATTTGCAGTTTATAATCAAAAGGAAGACCCAAACGGTCTAGAAGTTATAAAAGAAAAAACAACAGACGGTCGGACAACCCACTGGGTGCCGAAAGTTCAAAAATAGGAGAAAAAATGTCTGTAGAAAATGAAGTAACAATGTCTGATGACGCGATCTCGGCTATCGCAAAGCTTTTACAAGTAGCAATACTGACAGGAACTGATATCGTTGACAATCTGCGTACTTTACGCTTAGTAGTTGATGGTGATCAAGTTACTGTGTCGCCATTGTTTGTCGAAAACTTTGAAAACAATATTCAAAACATGCTGGCAGAAGCTTCTGCACAGCCTGAAGGCACCGACGAGTAGCCGAAGGAGTAATTATGAATAATGATATGCTATTTCATCCTAATGATATGCTTAAAGAAATGTTTGATCTTCGTCAGAGGTTTATGATTGAGATGAAAGAGGCAAATTCAAGCATATATCCAGAATGGCCTGTTGATCTAACCAACAAAGCATCACAGCAGGTGCTAAGAGACACTGCACTAAAAGGCGTTGAAGAAATGTTTGAGGCCTTGCAGCATCTTAAAAACTGGAAACCTCACAAGCAAACAGAGGTAAAAGAGTTTAATAGAGAAGAATTTTTAGAAGAAGTTGTTGATGCTTTCAATTATTTTTTCTCGCTTCTAGTGCTCACAGGCGTCGATGCAAATGAGCTTTTTGATGCGTACATCAAGAAGGATACAATCATTCATGACCGTCTAAGAACTGGGTACTGAGATACTTAGTAATGTGGATATTCTTAGAGAAACAATACGAATGTTACTTGAACAACCAGCGCCAGAAGAGTCAAAAGATGAATCTCCTCTATCGCAGAGGATGGATTTAAGAGGGTCAGCTAGTACATTGGCCGACCCGGCAATTGAATTCATTTCTAGAATATTCAAAGAGCAGGGTTTTAATAAGAACATCCAGTTCGATATAGAATATGACTCTATTGATTTTGTAGCTGAGGCAACAATAGGTCTTAATACGATATCAGAAAATCTACCAATGCCGTCAGGAGAATATTTTGATGTGTTAGGAGAGGTAGACTTTGTCATCCAGGGATTATATGATCCTGCTTCTTCCATATTTGATTTAGACGCCGGATATATTCATGCAGGCGATGAAGAGCTTGAAGATGCAGGACTAATCGAAACAGTTCTTCAGATACCCGCCTCAAAAGAAAGAACCCAGCAGTTCTTACAGGGCGCTGCAAGACACCTAAGGGCAACCCTGGTTCATGAAATGCAACATTCAATCCAGCGCTTGATTTACGGTCAGCCGCTAGATCATATTACAAATGCTGATCTAGATTCTCATATTTCTGATCCAAGCGAGATCGATGCCCGCGTAGAAGAAGTGATAGCGTACATGGACGACGCAATACCAGAAACACAATTTGATAATTTCATGGTAAAACTAGAAGGATATATTGACATGTATCTAGAAAGAAACGCTCCAGACGCTTCAATGGAAGAGCACGATGTTTATCGTACTAGAATGTTAGATTCTCACTTGCAACATTATGCAGAGAAATTAGGCCTCGTCATCCCTAGCTAAGAATAAAAGCATAGACAGCTATATAGTGACAAAGGCTTCCAAGCATAACCATAATATGCCATATAGAATGAAAATAAGGCTTGAAGTCTGCGTAGTAAAAATATGAGCCTATTGTGTAGAATGCCCCGCCGCCCAGTAGCCATAGTCCACCACCAGGTGAAATTACAGTAATTCCGAAAAGAATTGGTAAGAATCCAAGCCATCCCATTAAAAGATAGCTTACTAAGGAAAAAATTTCATTCCGCCCTAGATTCTTAAACTTATATCTAGCACCACCAATTGCTAATATCCACATGCCTACAAACAGGGGCCAGCGATATGGGTCTTCTGTGCACAATAAGAACATGGGTGTCCAGCCACCAGAAATAGCGGTGTAAATTGAAACATGGTCCCATAAGCGCCACTGACGTTTTTTGCCAGGATCTGTCGTCCCATGATAGAGGGTGGACATACAATAAGTAAAGACTAGTGTGAGTGAAAAGCAAAGTGATCCAATCCAATGTTCGAGTGGTTTCCCTATGCAAAATGTCACTAGCGAGGCGGTCCCGGCTAAAGCGAGACCCAACCCCACAGCATGAAGAAGAGCATTAACTATCTCTTCATCGTTATCCCGTAGATAAGGTGTTTTTGCCATCTACTAAAAATCCGACTAATGTTGTACTTTTGAAGCAGCCTGTTTATACTTTATTGTGATTCGCAAACATGATTTAGTAAAATTTGTAGGGCCTTCTGTATGCAAATACTTTTGCAAGTTCGGAAGTCAAGATGCACTTATTGAAGATGGGACTATTGGTATAGTTCTAGAGACAGTATGTGACCCATACATGTATCATTATATATGCGAAGTTCTAGTGGGCTCAGATGTATTCAGTGCCTCTATGGATGACTTAGCAGTACTACAACCGGGAGGATAAAATGTCATTTGAAACTTTAGTCAATGCCTTAAACACACAGCGCGGTTTTTCTGACCTATTTTTTAATCCGGATGATCTTTCAGAAAAAGAAAAAGAAGAAATAACCAAAACATTTGTCTTAAGCCTTCACACAGCTGCATCAGACCTTGTTTCTGCAGTTAATTACAAGGACCATCGTCAAACCCAACATCAGGTGGACCATGCAAAAATTGTCTACAAGGCTGTTGATGTCTTTAGATACATGTTGGCAACATTAAATTTATGGCAAATTAAGCCTGAAGACTTTGTTGAAGCTTGTGAGGTTAAAGATAACTTTCTTCATATGCGTCATACTCACGAAACAGCTAAAAGACTCCCTGATCAAAAAGTTATTGTTTTTGACTGTGATGATGTAATTGCAGGATTTCGTGAAACGTTTAATAAGTGGCTATCAAAAGAAAAGGGTGTAATGATAGACCCAGACTCAAAAGAATACTACAACACAGTAGGTGTACAGGACGCGGGCTTTGAACCTGAGTCTGTATTTCGTGAGTTTATCTCTGATGATGGATTCCGAAGCCTGCCAGCAGACAAAAAAGTTGTGGAAACTATGAATCTTCTGCGCGCAAAAGGATATTGGATACAAATTCTGACAGCACGTCCATCTGATAACTTGCGATGCTATTATGACACATACTGGTGGCTTAAAAAGATGAATATCCCATTCAATGCAATCGGTTTCTCAGGAGAAAAATTTCGGTGGTTGTCTGATCAAGACTACTACAGCGAAGGTGCTGTTGTTTGTGCTATTGATGATTCACCCAAGCATGCTGCAGAGCTGGCTAAGCATGGTGTGAAAGTAATAGTTCCGTCATTGCCGTACAATGAAGAAGTCGCAGACAAGAAAGATGTCTTTCGAGTTGATTTTAATAAATGTACATCTGAAGATCTCGCTGATATTATTGAAGGAGCAATTACATGAAGCTGACGAAGCAAGACATACTATTTTTATTTAGAAGAATTTATAGTGGTGTACCTGTAGAACATGCATGTGATCATATATCAATTGATCAAGCTTACGAAGACTTCGACAAGGTAATGTCAGACGCAATTTTTGATGTGTGGATGCATACAGGAGACTCAGGGTTCAATAGAGACGGATTTAGAGAGACCTTCGATGCGATTGAAAACCAATTTTTCCCTAAAAATAAAGAAGAAAAAGTCCACACAGACGATGAACACTTAACATTTGCTACGTATTTTTAATTGTTGGCTAAAAAACTAAACCAAAACAGGAGAAACAATAATGCCGCAGAATAATGACTTAGAACCAATTGAACTTCCAATGGACTTAAAGTTTGGAGAGCCTGTTAACACAACGTTTCAGAACAATCTCAAGGCTTTAGACGTCGAATTGGTAGACTCACCTACAACTGAACAAGCTCGAAATGTTGCATGGCATTATGTCAAAGCTACTTGGGCAGACACACCATACGAGGTAGATCCTTCAACAGCTAGTGATGCTATTAAAAGCAAGAATCTTCTGGACGTATTACAATTTCGTGCACTTCCGACTCCCATGGAGTGTCTAGGGTTTACCTTTAGGCTCTCAGGCCTATCGTTCCAGGAGGTAACACATATTATTCGCCATCGAGCTGGATCATTTGCTGCTCAGTGCACCGGTGATAGAGATCTTAGAGATGATGACGTTGTAATTCCGGAATCAGTTGAAAACTCACCGGAATATTTGGAGCGCTACAAGGAATTGGTACACATGTCAAAGCAACTTTATGCTGATATGACTGACTCTAAGGTAGTTTCAATGATGGATGCTCGAATGATCCTGCCTAAGTGCATGACGTCATTCTACTACATGCGATTAAACCTCAAGGACTTGATCGGATTTGTAAAGCAGCGCCAAGACGCTCAGATTCAGCCTGCAGCTGACAATATTCTTGCTGCACGTATGGCAATTGCTGCATGCAAACAAATTCCGGAATTGACACAGGTCTTTAACTTTGACAAGCCTGATTTTCATTATATCAATACTTTTCGTGTTAAGGAAGGGGATAAGTGGATTAGTCGAGGAACAAACCTATACCAACCTGAGCCTAAGAACAATACTTTTGACTATCACGAAGAGGATACCATTTATCCTTGTCGTCGTGAAGAATTAAATGGAACACATGGTACTGGAGAAAAGGTCTTTACTACAATGTGGCGTGAACTAATGACAGAATTTAACCAGCTCAAGGCTGATTACGAAAACAATCTTTAAGGAGAATCAATATAATGTCAACTGATAACGAACAACCAACAGAGCAGCCTAACCCGGAGTCGACTTCTCCTAACGAGGCTGGTGCATCAAATAAGTCAAAGGTATACTTGGCATCTGGCTGGTTTAATCCAGCTGCTGCTGAAGAGCTTACGACGCTAGAAAACATTTTTGATAGTCGTGAGTGGATTGACCTGGCTAGTCCTCGTCGAATCTTTATTTGTCCGCCTGACGCGCCAAAAGAGACGCAGGATGCCACGTTTGTAGGTAACCTACAGCATATCGTATCTGCAGATTTTCTTTTGGTCAACACGCGTGACAAGGATATCGGCACTATTTGGGAAGCCGGCTTTGCTTTTGCTCATAAAAAGCCAATTGTCTACTTTTGTGCAGGCCTTCCTGAAAATGCAAAGTTTAATCTAATGTTGGCGCGCAGTGGCGTCAAGGTTTGTACCTCTTTTGATGATCTTGAGGACTACTTAGATCGGTGTTTTGAGACTAAGTCTTTAATCATGGAACCTTACGACCAAGAGATTGAGTAATATGAGAGTTTTGGTGACAGGAGAAAAAGGGTTTATAGCAAAAAACCTTCCGAAGTCATTCGAAAAAGTAGGTGGTCTAGTAGTTGACACTTCTGAATCTCCCCTGACACGTATAAGCTCAGGGGAGATTTGTGTCCACCGAAATTCGTCTGACGAATGGGCAGATTTATTTAGAAATTTGCAAGTTGATGTTGTCGTACATAATGCTGCTAAGGTGGGCACTGATGTAGTGGCGCTTGACCACACTGAATCCACTCTTACAAACGTTGACGGTACGTATAACATCATTCAGGCTGCTAATTCTGCAAATATTCCAGTTTGTTACATGGGAACTACAGTAATATACGACACCCCAAGATATCAGGACACTGCGATAACAGAAGAGAGCATTCAGTGCCCAAATACACTATATGGGGCTCTAAAACAGGCAAGTGAGACAATTATTCGGTCCCAAGCAAACCAATGGAACATTATTAGACCATTATTTGCTTACGGAGGGCTCGGAGACATGAATTCGCTAATGGCGAAGTCTTTTTACTCACATTTGAAGGGTCGGGGGTCTGTAGACATGTTTTTAGACCCTAAAAAGCAAAAAGATTACCTTCATGTTGAGGATTATTGTGATGCTGTGGCCTTGGCATGTGCAGAAGGTCTCTGGCAAGATGATTTTAATGTTGCTGCTGAAACACCGTTAACAGTGGGTGATATTGTAGACGTAATGTCATCTGCATGCGGTCATGACCTATCATATATGGTAAAATGGCACCCAGAGACTGATTATTTAGGAAATCACATCTTAAGCTCTAAGAAGTTTAGATACGCAGCAAACTGGGAGCCTCAAATAACCCTGAAAGAGGGCGTTATAAGATCCTGGCGCAGCATTTTGCTAAATCATAATGATGATGGTTATAACCCATTGCGCTATTTGGATGATGCTGAATCTAAGGGTATTGATTTGACAAAGTTTTTTTAGTTTCTTTGCCTTTTCAAATGTAATTTGACAGCCTGCGGTTTATAATGTAATAAGTCGCAGGCTTTTTTTATGGAGTTAACATTGAAATCTAAATTTGACTTGATCCGACCCCCAACCCAATTTACTGGGTTGCATGCTCATTCTTCTTTTTCCACATTCGACGGTCTTGGGTATCCCAAAGAGCATATTGACTTTGTGTTGTCTGAGGGCCAAGGCATGGACTCTTGGGCGCTAACTGATCACGGCAACGGATCAGGTCTTGCTCATGCTAGAGCACATACTGTTAAGATGCAAAAAGCCGGCCGAAAATATCGACAGATTTATGGTGTCGAATTTTATTTTGTGCCCTCCCTTGAAGACTGGCGTGAATCTTATGACGCCCATCGGCAAGCTGTCAAGGATGCAAAGTCTTCTAAGCAGAAGGAAAAGCTGGCAACCGAAAAAACAGTCATTATTGCTGACCAAGAGGTAGAGCAAGGTGGCCACGTCATTGAGGACGAGGAAGAAACTAAGCGCTCTCGAGGCAATAAACCTGAGTGGAAGCGGTATTATCACCTCGTCGTCGTAGCAAAAAATCAAGTAGGGCTTGGTAATCTTTTTACGCTGGTTAAGAAGTCATACAAGCATGGCTTTTATCGTTTTCCACGTATTGACTATAAGATGCTCAAAGAACATGGCGAAGGTCTTGTAGTATCAACCGCATGTGTGGGTGGTTTGGCGTCTGGGCTTATCTATAAGCAGTTTGGCGGCATGAGGTTTGATGAACTACACCCAGACCTGATGAACAACCCCAGCGACTACAATCCGATCATGTCCCGGCTGGAAAATATGACCGATCGATTCGTTGACTGCGTTGGCCAGGACAACTTCTTCTTAGAAATGCAGTTTAATGATCTTCCTGCACAGCATCTGACTAATCGATGCCTGCTTGATCTCTCTGGTAAGACTGGTATTCCGCTAATTGCAACTGCAGATTCACACTTCCCAGATCCACAAAAGTGGCAAGCCCGTGAGCTATATAAAAAGCTCGGTTGGATGGGCGCAAAGCTTGACCAGAGCATGCTACCTAAGGAAGAGGATCTTAAATGCAAGCTGTATCCAAAAAATGCAGCTCAAATGTGGGATGAGTTTAAGACAGGGTATGATGAGTACGATTTCTACAAAGGTCATGAGGAAAACGTCCGCGACGCAATTAACAGGACACATGATATCGCATGGCAAAAGTGTGAAGATACATGGATTGATACTTCAGTAAAGCTTCCTAAGTTTGGCACACCTGAAAAGCCGGCTTTCACGATGTTGGCTGATCTTGTTAAGGAGGCCATGATACGTGAAGGTCTAGCCTCCAAGCCCGAATATGTGCAGCGTATGAAGGATGAAATGTCTGACATTAAGTTTCTTGGATACGAAGCTTACTTCTTAGCGATGTATAAAATCTTCCATCTTGCCGAGAAGCGGACACTATTTGGTCCTGGACGAGGCTCCGGCGCAGGTTCTTTAGTTAACTACTTGTTAGGCATCACTCAAATTGACCCACTCCCACACGGATTGCTTTGGTCTCGTTTTCTAGGGCGCCACCGAACGTCATGGCCGGATATTGACACCGACGCAGGTGACCGCGATGCGCTGATTGATGCTTCACGTGAGCTATTTGGTGACGATGCAGTAATTCCAGTTTCCAACTTTAATACTTTGAAGCTCAAATCACTCATTAAGGATATTGCAAAGTTTTACGGTATTGACTTTGGTGAAGTCAACAAGATGACCGGGCCTCTACAAGAAGAGGTTATGAAACATGCCAAGGATGAAAATCAGGAAAAGTCTGTTTTCGTACTCAAGCATGAGGATTGCCTCAAGTATTCCAAGGGCTACCGTGAGTTTATGGAGAAGTACCCGGAAGTCGGCAAGCATGTTGAAACTCTATTCATGGAGAATAGATCTATCGGCCGCCATGCCGGAGGTGTTATTATTGCGCCTCCTGACGAGCTGGCTTCAACAATGCCAATCATCGGTGTCCGCGGAGATCTACAGACACCTTGGACCGAAGGCATGAACTTCCGAAATCTAGAAGATAATGGCTTTCTAAAGTTTGACTTTCTTGGTTTGACCCTGCTTAAAGACGTTGAAAACTGTATTGGGCGTATTCTTAAAAAGCAAGGCAATCCTCACCCAACCTTTGCTGACATTAAAGACTTCTTTGATGCGCATCTAAATTGTCGCTTTAATCAACAAGATGATGATAAGGTATGGGAGCATGTCTACCATGACGGCAGATTTACAGGAGTCTTTCAGTTTACTGCAACTGGCGCACGAAGGTTTTGCCTTGCTGCTAAGCCAACGACTATCACAGAATTGGCTGCACTAACTGCTATTTATAGGCCTGGACCACTTAAAGCAAACGTCCATAGGAAATATGTTAAAGCTAAGAAGAATGCATCTGAGATCAAGTATGATCATCCTGTGATTGAAAAAGTGCTTGGACCTACATTCAACTTTGTAGTTTTCCAGGAGCAGTTCATGACCTTGGCAGTTGAGCTTGCTGGTTTCTCCCCTGGAGAGTCTGATAAGCTTCGAAAGACCTTGGTTAAAAAGTCTTTAGACACAATGGGTAATAAAGGCGGTGAGCGAGAGGTTGCACGTAAAAAGTTTGTTGAAGGTGCTTATGAGCTTCACGGTATTGACAGGAGTATAACAGAAGCACTATGGAAAACCATTGAGGCATTCTCTGTGTATGGATTTAATAAGTCACATGCTGTATCTTATGCTATTGATTCCTATTACGCAGCCTGGCTTCACACACATTACGAGCATGAATGGCTTGCAACAATCCTCCAGTCTGAAAATAACAGCCCAAAAGGATTGGAAAAGGCTATTTCTGAGATTAAGTCTTACGGCTATAAATTCTCTGCCTCGGACGTAAATTATTCAGGTATTGAGTGGGAATATTCTTCTGAGGCACGCGCATTTGTGCCACCTCTTAGCTCTGTTAAGGGCGTAGGTAATACTGCAATGGACGAGATCATGATGATGCGCCCATATAAAAATGTCTTTGATCTGCTGTATGATGAAGATGGTGTCTGGAAACATTCTAAGATGAACAAGACTGCTTTTAAGTCACTTTGCAAAGTGGAGGCATTTGGCTCGCTTGAAGACATGCAAAATGGCTCAATTGAAAACCACCGTCAGCTGCTAGCAATATTGACAGAAGATAAAAACTATGAAACACTAAGAAAGGGCAAGTTTGGCATGACTAAAACTCAAGTTAAGCGTGCTCAAAAGAATGGCGAGCGTCTAGAGCCAGTTTTGGATGCCCTGCAAGATGAATATAAAATACTTCCAGACTGGAACAGAACTGAAAAAATCACAAACTATATGGACTTGACGTCTTCTGTGAACAATGAGCTTGTGTTTCCTGAAAAGCTAGTGGAAAGAATTACACGTAAAAATATTTCCTCCGTATTTGATGTGCCTGCAGGTGAACGAGGTGTAGGATGGTTCTGTATTACTGACGTAATTGCAAAAACTACAAAAAATGGCAAACCTTTCTATAGGTTTAAGTGCATTGACAACAATAACAATAGCGGCTGGGTTCGTGTTTGGGGCAAGTTTAACGACCCGCCTGAACTTTACACAATTTGGGTTGCTAACGTTCATAATGATGCTAATTGGGGCATGTCAACTAGCTCATATAAAATAAAGAGGGTAACAGCATATGATTGATCTAGACACAGTAACAATAGAAGGGCCAGATCTTGCAGGAAAGACAACTTTGTACACCATGCTTCATGCAAAGTCAGGTTATAAATGGAACATCCAAGACAGATCCGTCCTCAGCATGCTCTGCTATAGTATTTTTTACAATCGTGATGATGTTGAAGTGTGGCGCTCTAGATTAGATGATGCGGTTAATAATCTAAACAATAGAATTATTGTATTGTCGCCATCTTTTCCGCTCTTAGAAGCGAGATATCTTAATAGAGGCGATGAAATCCAGACGCTAGACACGCTAAGAGAACTTCATAAGATTTTTGAGGATGAATCATCGAAGATTGAAAAATATGCAACTGTTATGGTGCTTCGTCCTAATCATGAGACAGAATTTGCTTATGATGTAGAGCGTGCGTATTCTTGGCTTTCAAATCCGTCACGATATAATCTCGAAGATATTGCACAAGAAGTGCATACAAATGCTGCTGCATCTCCGACAAAAGAGTGCTCTCCGCTAACGTTTAGACTTGACTACACAAATCCCGAGTCAGACCCTAGTATTCTTACACATGAAGCCGAAGAAGCGTATTATGCAAATATGTTAAAAGGCGTACTGACAAATATAAGCAATGAGGTAAGCGGCAAGAATGACTACGGTATTCCCCAAACGCCAAAGACGACACGTAGATTCATCTTTACACAAGACTCTTGTGTCTCTTTAATTCATACAATGTTTCGAGAGGATACAATGAACGTGCATGTAGTCTGTAGATCTTCTGATACTGTTGGTACTTTTTTGTATGACCTAAGGTTTCTTTATTACTTGACTAGCAGAATACTTCGAAGGGTTAACGCAGATCTTGAGAAAACAAAGTGCAGGCTTTATATTACACTAAATTCTGCACATATAGTTGAGGAATAGTTATACCCCAAGCCTTTTCTAAGTACAATTTTTTGAGGAGAATTTTTATGTCTAAAGTGTTAGTAACGGGAGGTTGTGGATTCATTGGCAGCAACCTTGTCCATCAGTTAGTATCAATGGGGTGGGATGTCGATGTTGTCGACGACCTTTCCAATGGGATTTTAGAAAATTTAGAGAGTCTGGACAAAAGAGTTGTCACAACTGACACTTTGCATCTTTACCAGGACCAATTTGAAGCAGAAGATAAAAAACAGACACTAGTAATTTGTGGAGACTTTGCACATGAAAATATACTGCAAAGAATTCATAATAACAAGTATGAGTTTGTATTTCACTTAGCTGCAAACCCAAGAGTAGAATTCAGCGTTCAGTACCCTCAAGTGACTACTGAAATTAATGTTCTGAAAACAGTTGAGCTTTTTAAGGCATGCGCTGACTCTGATGTTGAAAGGGTTATATTTTCTTCGTCTAGCGCAATATACGGTGAAGTAGAAAGTCTTCCTACTGACGAAGATACGACTTGCTCACCGGAGTCACCTTACGGCTTACAAAAGTTGCAAGGAGAGCAATATGCCACTCTTTTTGCAAAATTGTATGATGTAGACATTGTGTCCCTTAGATATTTTAATGTTTACGGACCTCGACAGTTAGGAGGTTCACCATACGCAACAGCCGTATCAGCTTGGTGCGACGCAATTTACAATGAAAAACAGCTAAGGTCTGACGGTGACGGAACACAATCTCGTGATATGGTTTATGTGGGCGATGTAGTTCAAGCTAACATATGTGCTGCATTGTCTGAGAATCCGGTTGCAGGAAAAGGATACAATATCGGATCAGGCGTCTCAATTGAAAATAACGAAATATTGGACAAGCTTGGGGAGATATTTGGCGACTTAGATGTGCATAATGCCTCATGGCGCCCCGGAGATGTAATGCATACGCTTGCAGATATCTCCAATGCCAGAAGCGACTTAGGCTATGACCCAGAATATTCATTTGATGAAGGGTTAGAGCAGACGCTTTCTTGGTGGGATGAAAGATTTGATGATGAAAGTGAAGATGAAGAATTTGAATAAAACACGCGTGGAGATAAAATGAGACAATCAGATCCAGACTTAATAATATTTACAGGGCCAATGTTTGGTTCAAAGACAACAAAAATGTTGGCTGCTGTGGATAGGTATCGATACCAAAATAAGAGAATAGTGGCATTTAAGCCCATCATGGATGACCGCTATTCAGAGTTAAAAATTCAAACCCACTCAGGAGGGTCACTGCCGGCAGTCGGTGTAAATACCGGTGAAGACATGGTACAATACGTATATGATACTCTTTTGGGCGAGGTTGATGTAGTGGCTGTTGACGAGGCATTTATGATAGAGGGGTCAGCTAATGCGCTGATCGACCTATTTAAGAGTGGTAAGTCCGTGGTTGTATCTTCGTTGCAGTTGTCCGCGAGTGGTAATGTTTTTGATGAAGTCAGAGATATTATGCCTTGGGCCACAAAGATTGAAGTTTGTCCAGCTGTTTGTCCAATAACAGGAAGAGATGCTTATTATACACACAGAAAGCTAGATGGACTCGAAGAAATTGCTGTCGGTGGTGCAGATATGTACGAACCGCGCTGTTGGGAACATCATAGCTATGTCAATCAAGGGGACTAGAAATGGTTGTTGAACCAAGCCAAGTTAATTGCGTAATATATCATGCTGATTGCACAGATGGATTCGGTGCAGCCTATGCTGCATGGAAGCAGCTAGGTAATAGAGCAGAGTATCATGCGTGCAAACACGGAACACCACCACCAGATGTTAAGGGGAAAGTCGTTGCAATTCTAGACTTTTCATTCAATAATGCCACAACTAAGCAGATGATATCAGAGGCCGCAGGTCTTATTGTCATAGACCATCATAAGTCTGCAATGGTTGAGCTTCATGATATATCAAACTGTCATTTTGATATGACAAAAAGTGGAGCAATGCTAGCTTGGGAATTTTTCCACCCAGGAAAGGATCACCCAAAATTTATCGGATACATCCAAGATAGAGATTTGTGGACATGGGAGCTTCCTTATTCTAAAGAGTTTGCTGCTGCTTTTGATATGATTCCTTTTGAATTTGAAGAGTTTGAAAAGTTTGAAGACGATTCGGTTTTTGATGATGCAGTCAAGCGAGGATCGTATGTTTTAGCATACTCGAAGACAGTTGTAAAGAAAGTTTGTGAAAAGGCTACCAGTAGAAAATTTGAAGGAATGGATGTAATGGTTGTCAACGCATCCCACTGGATGTCTGAGATTGGTGCCCGTCTTTCACCAGACTGTGACTTTGCAATGATTTGGTATTATGACCATGATGATAGAATTGTAAAAGTAAGCTTGCGCGCATTCCATGATCACATAGATGTCTCAGAGATAGCTAAAAAGTTCGGCGGCGGCGGCCATAAAAAGGCAGCAGGTTTTAACCTTCCAGGCGACGCCCATGTAGACGACCTCTTTGACCTTCCTGATGACCCTACTGAAGAAGAAGAGCCGGCTGTGCTAGATGTTGTTCTGGATGAGCAACCTTTAATAGAACAGACACAACAAACACAAGTTGTTACATCTTTTGAAGACTATGTGAGTGATGCCACTGGGGAAAAAGATGAGACCTGAGTGGGATAATGTTTGGATGCGAACCGCGCACATCATTTCAGAAAGGTCTTATGATCCTCGTCACCAAGTAGGTGCTGTTGTTGTGACAGAAGACAATACACAAGTTTTAGCTGTCGGTTATAATGGTAATTATTCTGGTGGCCCAAACCAAGTAGAGTCAGAGACACCAGGTGAATCAGGGATGATACATGCTGAAATCAATGCGCTACTTAAGATGGATTATAACAATCCTAAGTACAAGAAGTTATACGTTACTTTGTCACCATGTAGACAGTGTGCAAAAGCAATGGTAAATGCTGGGATTGATGAAGTAGTATACGATGAAGAATATAGAGACACTAGCAGCATAGAAATTCTTTTAGATGCAGGCATCAAGGTAAGGAAACTCTAGCCGGCTCTGAGATACATATAGATGTTAGTGTATGCAATCTTGGAGATGATTGATGATCAAGAAAAACAATAGCTATTCAATTTCAGAAATAGCCCGAGCCATGGCAGGCGTACAATCAAAAGTGCTAATGCTCGAAGCTATTCAAGAACGAGGCCTTCTAGAGACTAGTCTCGTCACAAACAACTTGTCAAATTTTTTGCTTTCAGAAGCAGAGGAAGAAGGACCAAAGTTCACAGAAGAAGATGCAAACGTACTTTCTGATTCTATAGACAAGATGAAAGCGGGTATGGAGGCATTAGCTAATGCACTTAACAAATCCGACAACAAATTCCCGAACACCTTAAAGGCGGTCCAAGGCTTAGGCAATGATATCCCAGATGTAGGTGATCTTGCTAGCATGGCAATTAAGGGCGATGCAAAAGGGCTTTCAAAGAAAGTTGAAGACGTTAATACGAAGCTAGCCAACGCAGGAAAAGCTTCAGCATCAATCGTTGGAGCCGCTGCTGCTGTTATGCAAAACTTAGCCCCAGTCCTGAAGAACGTTCCTGATGAAGATCAGGAGCTTCCTTTAGAAGAGTTGGCGAATAAATATGCAGAAGATGATAAAGTCAAGTTTCCGGACGTTGACACACTAAAGAAGGGTGCTGCCAAGGCAGTTACCGTACCTTCGTGGTACCAGCAAGCTTTCAAAGGCGGCATGGATGCAGCTAAAAGTGAGGCTGGCGGATTTTTTGCGGCGGTAGGTTCCTTTTTCAAGGGAATATTTGGCAGTAAAGATACAGGAATAGATCCTAATACATTTGCAGAAGAAATGGTCAAGTGCACACCCAAAGAACTTACTGAGGTTTCCGGAGAAATGGAAAAAGTTCAAGCCGGCTTTGAAGAGGCAATTACCGACTCAGCTGCAGCAACAACATCCGCTCAGGCAGGTGCAGAACAACTTACCAACCCAGACGCCGGAAAAGAAGACGTCGCAGAATCAGACCCAGCGTTAGAAAAAGAACTGGGTGCACCACCCGCTAAAAAGGAAGAAGCTGAAGAAGAACAATCTACAGCCGAAGAAGAGCTTAAATCTGCTGCAGAAGAAGCAGCCAGCGAAACGACATCTCCTGCTGATGCTGCCATGGGTGCCGTGCAAGGCTGGTACGATGGCTTATCTGATACTAGTAAGAAGACCATGGATGCCAAAGATCGAATCGGAGGCCTGAAGACAGGAATTCAGACCAGTCTAGATGGTGCTGCTGATGCTATATCAAAGGTCGTTGCGAAAGCAGTTAAAAAATGGCGATCAGAGCATGAAGAAACACTTATAAAGAGCAAGCGATTTGCAAAGAAGAATTTTGATTCTTTGGAGCAGCTAATTCCTCAGCTAGCAGGCGCTATGGTCGCTAAAGCTAACGAGTCAAGATCAACATGGACTGTAGAAAAAGTCGAAAGAATTACATACAACTACCTGAATAGACAGTTTAGAGAATCCCTTAAGACAGGAATGCTCCACGAAGCTCTTATCCCGATGCAACCTCTGAATGATATGGGCGATCGGAACGACGATCGAAATGCTTGGGAGAAAATAGCAGGCCTTCCCTATGGAAGCAACTATGAGACTCCTGCAGAAGCGCTTGCTGAAGACAAATATGTGTACGATGAAGACACTTTGATTGCAGATAAATGGCGTCGAATTGCTGGAATCCCCGAGGAGAAATAGACAATGGGTGCTGCGTTAACAGAAGAAAGACTTGTTAGTCTAATAAGAGATGCTTATAACAAGCGTCTTTACGAAACTATTAATGAAACTGACTTGTTAGATAAACAAGGAAAAATTGTTATCCAAAAAGGTCTTAAAGTCCGCCATAAAGAAAGTCAATATGAGTATACTGTAGATTCTGTGTCGCAAGACAAAGAAGGAAATGTTGCAGTAAAGCTTAGAAATCCTGACGTGGCACGAATCGACCCTGCAGATGCTACTTCTGTAATGGCCGAAGATGATCTTATAGAGCCTATCGCCCAGGGCGGTGATGATACGCCTGAGGCTCTTCCTGTTGCACCAGGCGAAAAACCTGAGGACATTTCTGATGATGATGTCTTTGTTGTTGATCAAGCAGAGTTTGAAAAAGAATACGAGGTGAAATAATGGCCAAGAAGAAAGATACAATCGTAGAAGAACAAGTGATAAAAGAGATTAGAAAGTCTTTAGGCTTGCCTCCAAGAAGTGCCTCACCGCATAACGATAAAAAGGTAATTAAAGAAGCTTACGTAACACAGGCTAAGAAGTTCAATTTATCAACAGAGTTTCTAAGTCAGAAAACTAAGCATGCCCGCCAAAAAGAGTTTGAGAGTTACATTGAAGGACTAAATAGCATCGCGGCACAGCTCGAAGCTGCTAATAGAGAAGACGCTGATAAATACTCATCTGAGTTTCGCAATCTAAAGGTCTCTGAGGTGCACTGCCTAAATGCTTCGTTTTTGCGCGCCCTGCATTTTGAAAATATTAGCGACCCACAAAGTCAACTCGCAATGGACTCAATTACGTTTATGCGTCTAGAGAGAGACTTTGGAAATTTTGATGAATGGCAGAAAGACTTCATAGCATGCGGAATGGCCTCTAGAAGTGGGTACGTTGTAACAGGTTACAACTCATTTCTTAATAGGTATATGAATTATGTAATTGACGAAGAGTCAAAGAACGTACCTGTAGGCATGCATCCTGTAATCGTCTTAGACACTTCAGAAGGCGCATATTACAGAGACTATTTGGATGATAGAAAAACATACATTATCGCCATGATGAAAGAGCTAGACTGGGATCATATAAACACAAGATTCAAGCGTGCTGAAAGAATGGCAAAGATTACGGGCGAGGTAAAGAACTAATGAAAAAGCTTTCTAAAAACTATCTCCGTAAATTAATCGTCGAAGAACTATCACGCCTCTCAGAGGGAGAGGAAGAGGATATCTTTGGCGGCGGTGAGGAAGAAGACGCAGCCGAAGAAGGGGGTGACACCGAAGAGGCAGCTGAAGACACCGAAGAAGAAGGCGATGATGCAGAGCCAGAAGAAGATGCAGGAGCCGAAGACACCGGAGAAGAAGAAGGGGGCGATGAAGAGGAAAAAGACGATGCAGAAGAATCACCAGAAGAAGAGGCAACAGGCCCATCTGACAGTGGCGTTGATGTAGAGCTTAATAGTCTTCTAGCTGATTTTGAAGCACAGGCATTGGCAATAACACAATCTGCTGAGCCTGAGTATGAAGTAGTTTCACAAGAAAGCTTTATGCCGAAATTGGCAACCCTATTATTTGAAGGTGAAGAGGCTCCTGCTCCCACTCTAGACATACCAACATACACAAATAATGTCGCGAGGCTGATTCAAAACTATCAGAGTCTTATGGACATGGAAATGATGATCTTTACTAAGGCAAGACAATTTCTTGCATCAAAGTACGGTGAGCCGCTAGCTGTTGAATTTGAAGATGACTTAGAAAAGAATCATGGCATTACGTTTGACCCTGATTCTAGCACTGAAGAAGCACCGGTGTACGCCGTCGGTGCCATGAACGCTCAGGCTTAGGTGATATATGGCATCTCTTAGAGATTTTGAAACTAAAAAATCAGTTCATATAAACTTAACGAAAGCTACACATTCAGAGCTTCGCATTATATTATTGCGCAGAGGTTTGTCTATGCAGGAAGTATTTGACAATTTAGCAGCAAGAATATGTGATAGAGAATCTCACTTTTGTGACATATTGGATCAAATAGAGCATGAAAAAAGAGAGCGACAAATTAAAAAGGTGTCCAAAACAGACTCTGAGTCTATCTTTAACTTAATTGAATCAGACAACCCGCTTGAATAGCGAAGGAGCATTATTATGGGATTCTTTTCGAGCGCTTCAAAATTAGAAAAATTGGAAAAGCGTCTAGCCGATCTAGAGAAAGAAAACGAGCTACTTAAAAATACAATGTCTGAAATAAATCAGAATCTAATAGTTGTAGACACTGCCATGAAGATTATAATGACAGCTCAACAACAGGTAGCAATTGATGTATCTACAATTTATGATGCATTACAGCAAGTTATAGGCACAGCACAAAGAGGTGCAGTTGATCCACTAGATGAATACTTAGTAAAGATCAATCCGTTCGGGTCCGACGACGACGACGGGGGATTACTTAACTAGTCTTGGAGGATAACATGGCAAGAGTTAAAGCATTTTTTGACAAACATGTGGAGCGGTTTATTAGTCGCAAATTTTTAGCCTGGGGTACAGCAACTTACTTATGCACAATTGGCATGGTAACCAGTAGTGACTGGGTTGCTGTTACACTAGCATACATTGGAACACAGGCCTTGGTTGATGCTGCTGTTCTTTGGAAACACGGGCCTTCACAATAAAACTATGAATATGATTACTTGGCTGGCAGTGCAGACATTTCTTAAGAAGGCGATGGCCTGGTGCAAAAAGTATTGGCAAATACTGGTAGGTGCAGCCATTCCTGTTGTCATTTGGTTACTGACACAGAAGTCAGATGATCTAGACAAGGTGTTTGAAAAATCAAAAGAGTCTCATAAGAAAGAGCTTGACGCTATTGAAAAAGCTCACGCGCTAGAGATAGAAAAAAGGGACACTGCACTTAAAAGATATCAAGAAACTATGACACAAGTGGAAGATATGTATAGATCAAATAGCAAACAGCTAACTAGAACAAAAAAGAAAGCTGTGGCAAAAGTAATAAAAGAGAACAAAGAAGATCCAGAGGCAATTACTAAAAAGCTTGCTGAATTGACGGGATTTAAGATTCACGTCGAATAGGAAACACCATGAAGAAACTAACACAACAACAATTGAGAAGCCTCATAGTTTCAGAGGCGAAAAAGAACACTAGAAAGCCTAAGTCTCTTGCAAGCTTGCTTTTTGAAGAAGAAAAAGTTGATATGAAGGCTATTGCACAGGATGCAGGCGCAAAGCCTGTAACACTTATTGTGCTTTATGGGCCTCCCGCCGCCGGAAAAGGTGCTGCCAAGTCAGCTGTTGGCGACTTCGCCGGTATCGATGCAGATAAAAACTACGAAGACTGGCTCGACTCAATGGCAGACGAAGATGCCTCTGCATTTTTTGCAGAAGAAGACGAAGCTATGGTAACAGCAATGACAAAAACATTGCCGCCACTCGTATTCAAAGAAGTATCAAAAAGAGTCTCAGGCGGTGAAGACTTCGATGACGTGATTGCTGATTATTATCATGTCAATGAATCAGGCAAGACTCAAGAGCTTGGCGATGTTTTGGACAAGACATCATATGAAAAAGTAATGGAAGAGGCTGGTGACGACATAGAAAAGGCAGCAGAGCTATTTGCTAATTTCCCTAATACAGCAGCTTTCTTTACACAGGCACGCGGATTCTCGAGGCCTATCGAAGGCGCGCCCGATGATCTAAATTCTGTGCTGGGTATAACTGGTCCAGGCGACGGAACGCTTGGTGCTAGAGCCATGGCCGCCGGAAAATATATGAGCACGGTAAAGAAAGAAATCCAAGGAATTGGTGCTAAAGAAGTAGGTGATTCCACTTATGCTAGTGTTTATCTTATGGATCAGGCTGGTGAGTCTTCTGCAGACTTAGGCCGAATCGGAGAGCTGGGAGAGCTTAAAGAAGATCCTGACTTCCCATCAGTAACACTTATCGGTGTTTACATTTATCAGCCCAAGGAAAGAACGACAATCGCAAATCTTCATAGAGCCGCCACAGGTGGCCGAAGAGTTGCCCAAGACGAAGTGGAAAGAATTTTTGACACCGCACCCACCATCGAAGGCGGAAAAATAACAAAAAATGGGCCTGCTCTAGACGCAATGGAGCAAGCAGGCTTCGATCAAATTCATGTATACACACCTCCTGACCCTTTTGAACCTTCCGACGCAAAAGAATTTTCCCAGCAAATTTGTCAGCCACTTGGCTCCGGAAAAGGAGGGCTAGATATCGAAGGCTGCGACGGCGATACTTCTGCACGATCCTTGGCAGGAATGGAAAAGCAAGCTGCTAAAAAAGCAGGTGTTGATGACATATCCGGCGACGATGGTCTGCCTGAAGCTTCTGATATGAATGACGAACAAAAAGATAAGGTAATCGCGGCACTAGAAAACCAAGGATTCAGCGCTTCAGTTTCTGACTTAGAAGAGTATCTGCAATCTATTAAGCCACCCGGAATAAGAGGCGGCGGAAAGCACGGTAAGGTTCCTTGGGCCGGCGACTTATTTGGTAAGGGTACAAACCCGACAGAAAAAATCACCGTTAAGGATTCCCATAATAGAGCTGGAAAAGTGGTTGTTGAGAGATGGCAAAAGCTGGCAGGAATCCTTAACGACTAGACCCTTCGCAGTAGGATTTGGTCATGTTAAAAAAAGCAATTGCCCATTTAGTATTAGTAGCATTTACTGTCTACTCTATAACAATACCTACCATTGCGTATGCTGATGATACGCCTACACCACAAGAAGAAAAGGTGGTGACTATTAAACAAGGCGACCCAGCACCATTTACAGGAACATTATTTAATACACCTGCTGCAGCAAGACTAATGATAGATCTTGAGTTTACGCAGCAAACTTGTAAAGTTGAAACTGATAGACAGTTAGGATTATTAAGATCTGAGCTGCAACTAAAAATAGATCTTTGCACAGCCCGCACTGATGCCTTACAATTAAGACACACAGAAATACTACAAATCAAAAACAGTCAAATTGAATTTTTAGAAAGGCAACTTAAGCCCCAGCCTTGGTACCAGTCAACTGAATTTGGTATCGCAATTGGTGTAGTTCTTGGTGTCGCTATTACTGTTGGCGCAGGTTATGCATTAGGCCAGGTCAACTAGTAAAGGGCGACTTCTGCAGCATATTTAATGCTGTAAGATAATCTGGAGTGATATCACATGCAACACATATCTAAAAAGAGTCTCCGTCTGATCATAGAGAATCTTTTATTTGAAAATGATCCGCGTTACGGGATGTACGATCAGCCTGGTCCTGCCTTGGGTGACCCTGACAAAGAAGAAGACGATAAAAAGCCTGATGTAACAGTTCCTAATGATGTGCCTCTACAAGCTTCTCAGATGATGGCACACCAGCTAGCTGATGAAATGCCTCCTGTTGAAGATGAAAATTATACACCGTCGAATACTAAAGAGTTGGAGCGAGCTTCTGCCACCCTGGCGTCTTTAGTTCCCAATGATCAAGTTGAGTTTTTCTATAAGGAAATGCATCGACTTGTTGACAAAGCAGCAGAAAAACAAAA
>MDTB01098037.1_pt1 | contig 23245 bp, 19 predicted proteins | sample 811161 | NCBI WGS metagenome assembly MDTB01 (sample SAMN05326650, study PRJNA326480) | marine metagenome | isolation source: seawater | place: Mediterranean Sea | collected 2009
ATCTTTTAATCCAGAATTGACTCTTAAAACTGGCGAAGAATCTCAACAAATAAGTTCTAAAAAGTTATTAGATGAAACCTTGAAAAGATTTTGCAAACTTCAGATACATGAGGATTAATTATGTGTGGTTTAGTTGGGATTTATTCATCTATTAGTACAGAAAGCTCTCATAACGTATTTCTGCTTGAGAAGATGAGGCAGAGCATAGAGCATCGTGGTCCAGACGGACATGGAAATTATCATAACGATCAAATATTTCTAGCTCACAATAGATTATCAATAATTGATATAGAACACGGCCAACAGCCAATGCTATCTTCAGATAAGAGATTTGCAATAGTATTTAACGGCGAAATTTATAATTATGAGGAATTAAGAGAGGAGCTTCTACTTGAAGGGGCTCCAATAAGAACCAGATCTGATACGGAGACTTTGCTATATGGGTATATACATTGGGGGGAAAAAGTATTATCAAGACTTAACGGAATGTTTGCGTTTGCAATTTGGGACAATACTGAAAAATCATTATTTCTTGCACGTGATCGTATGGGAGTAAAACCTCTTTATTGGACAAAAAATGATGACAAGATATTTTTTGGATCTGAAATTAAATCATTATTAGTAATAGATAATGTGCGAAAAGAAATAAATTATGAAGCGATTTCTAGTTATCTTACTTTTAGACAAGCAGTAGGAAATCTTAGTTTTTTCAAATATATAAATAAAGTAGAGCCTGGTACATTCTTAAAAATTTACAAGGATAAAGTATCTGTTTTCACTTATTATGATCTACCTGTACCCGTTATTAGTAAAGGAAAAGATGAAGAAAATTATATTAATTCTATTGATGAAAAATTAAGTAATTCTATTTCTCAAAGAATGATTTCAGACGTTCCAGTGGGTGCTTATTTAAGTGGAGGTTTAGATTCTAGTTTAATGGTTGCATTGATGAAAAGTCATTCTAATTCGAACATTAATACTTATTCTATTGGTTATGATCTTGATGGATATGATGAAGGGGAATACGCAAAATTAGTTAGTAAACACTGTAAAACAAGGCACCAACATTTTTATATGGGAGCTTCTGACTATTTTGAACAACTAAAAGCGACTATCAGACTTAAAGATCAGCCGTTATCGATACCTCACGAAGTAGCATTGCATAAGCTTTCTAAAGAAATTAGCAATGAAATAAAAGTTGTTTTATCTGGAGAGGGTGCAGATGAACTTTTCGGTGGTTATGGTCGAGTACAAAGATCACCTATGGATTGGAAAAAAATTAAAGTAATTAAATCACTCCTTCCAAATTTTGTTCAATCAAAAATTAATATGTTTGATTTAGATGAGCAAGGTTTAAATCTTAGTGATATTAATACTCAATTAGAACATTTTTTTTACGTTTATAATTGGGTTCCATTTAGTGAAAAACAAAATTTATTCGCAACTGATTTTTATGAATCAATTGATAATGATAGAAATCTTATCAAACAATTTGAGATGATTTTTAAAAAAGTTGAAGGTTTAAACCCATATGATAAGATATTATACGTTTTTGAAAAAATTCATCTTTCTTGTCTCCTTGAGAGGCTCGATATGATGAGTATGTCTGCTTCATTAGAGGCAAGAGTCCCATTTGTTGATGATCATAAACTCGTTGAGTATGCAATGACTATTCCTCATGAGTTTAAGCTTCGTTGGAAAAGTCAATTTTCAAGGGCAAGAGCACTTTTTGTTTCCAGTAATAAAGCAAGTGAATGGTTAGATTCCAATAAATATATCCTTAGAAAGGTAGCGTCAAATTATTTACCTAAAGAAATATCCTTGAGAAAGAAACTTGGGTTCCCGACACCTTTGGATAAATGGCTTAGTACAGGCTTTATAGAGACTGCAAAAGAAATTTTATTAGATTTTAGAAGTTTAAATCGGGGGATATATAACTTTAAATACCTAAATATGCTTTTTGAAAGTCCTCAAAAGCTTAGTTATGATTTTTATGGAAAGAAAATATGGATGATGTTAAATGTAGAGATATGGTTAAGAATGATTGAGGACGAATATTAAAATGAAAAATGATTTATTTGTAGAGAAGTTTTCAGTTTATAATCCATATACTGAAAAATTAGAATCAAGGGTTCCAATTTGTAGTGTCAAAAACTTGAAAGAAATTATCAAAAATAGTTATAAACAAAGTTGTAATTTATCTACCAGTCAAAAGATTGAATTATTTAACAAATTATCTGAAAAAATTTTTTCAGATAAACAAAAGATTGCAGATTTAATGTCATCCGAGACAGGTTTATGCCTTCAGAATACGCTTCATGAAGTGGATAGAGCAATCAACTGTATAAAAGCAGGTGTCTTTGAACTAGAAAAAAAATCAAATAGATATACTAGTAAAGATTTTGATTTTGAGCATTCTTCATCAAAACATCTAGAAATTTTCTATGCCCCATGTGACCTTATAGCTGCAATAACACCTTATAACCATCCTTTAAACATGGTAATTCATAAAGTCGTTCCTGCAATTATTTCTGGAACGCCAATAATTATTAAGCCATCTGAAAGGGCACCTTCAGCGGCATTTTATCTTTGTGAAATCTTGGTTAATCTTGGATTAAATAAAAATTTTTTTAATGTGGTCTGTTCTTCAAATCCTCAAGAACTTGTTGAGGAATTAGCAACATCTAATTTTATAGATGTCGTTTGTTTTACTGGAAGTGTAAGAGTTGGGAAATTGATAGGCAAGCTTATAGCTGGCTCTGATCGTTTAAAAAAATATATTCCTGAACTAGGAGGGAATTCTCCTGTTTATATTCATAGTGATGCTGATATTTCTACTGCAGTAAAGGTCTGCCTAGGAGGATTTGAAAATTCAGGACAACGTTGCACAGCTGTAAGACGAATTATTTTACATGAAGAAATTTATGATAATTTTATAAATGCTTTTGTCTCTAGTGTAGAAAAAATCAAATTTGGAGATCCTATGAAAGAATCAACTGAAATGGGAACTGTCATTTCAGAACAACATGCTTTTAATATTCAAAAACGTATTAATGAAGCGGTTAAATTAGGCGGAAGAATTTTGTATGGCAATAAAAGAGATGGAGCTTTACTTTCTCCTACAGTAATGGATAATGTACCTTTAGAAGCAGAATTAGTTAAAGAAGAAAATTTTGGTCCAGTAATTACTATCTCGAAAGTTTGCAATGTTGATGATGCAATAGAAATTACTAACGCAGATAAATTTGGTTTGGCAGCATCAATAATAACTAAATCAAAGATTTATGCAGAACATTATTTTAAAAATATAGATGTCGGACAGTTTAGTTGGAATGGAAGACCTGGATTTAGATTTGAATCGGCTCCATTTGGAGGGTTTAAAGATTCAGGTAATGGTCAAAAAGAGGGTATTGTTATGCTTACAGAATCTTTCTCAAAAATAAAGACATTTTATAAACACACTATTTAAAAAAGTAGGCTTTTATTGTTTAATTCAAAAAGTATTTATTTAAATCATAATGATTAATGCAGTGATTCTTGCGGCAGGCACTTCTTCTAGACTTTATCCTTTAACTAAAGAAATACCTAAATGCCTTTTAAAAGTTGGTGGAAAAGAAATTATTTCTATTCAAATTGAGATGCTAAGGTCAGTTGGTATAAAAAATATTACTATTGTTACAGGTTATCAGGCTGAAAAAATTAAAGAATTTGTGCCAAGTGATATTAATATTCTTTTTTATCCAAAATTCAGAGAGACAAACAACCTTATGACATTAAAAAGCGTTAGTGATTCATTATCTGGAGATACACTTATTATGTTTTCAGATTTATTATTATCATTTTCATATTTAAGAGAATTAATTGATTCGCCTCATGAATGCACAATGGGAATTGATAAGAGGGAAATTTTAAAAACTACAATGTTTGTTGAAACTTCTGAAAAAAGAGTAATGGATGTTGGTCCTCATATCATTGAAGATAAAAGAAGTGGAAACTTTATTGGTATGGCTTTTTTTAAAAATAGATTTGTAAACATTCTCAAACATGAGCTTGAATCTATATCGAAGGATAATTCTAAATTTATTGATAAATACTATACAGAAATAATTAGGAATCTAATACAAGAAGATAATATAGTAAATTTTCTTGAATTTACTAATAATCAAGTTTGGTATGAAATTGATACTCCAGAGGAATATGAGGAATGCAAGGAATTAAATATTAATAGATTTGCATTATCTTAATTATTTATATAAGCAAGTTTAAGAATATATAAATAAATTATAAAAAAATATATGATTTAAATAACAATAATTTTGATATAATTTTTTTATAATTTATTATATTATTCTGATTAAAGATAAGTGATGTCAGGGATAAAACCAGAATATTTCGTTAATACTCTAAAGAAATTAAATATTGATTTTTTTTGCGGAGTACCTGATTCCCTTTTAAGCGGCTTGAGTGGATATTTACTAGAAAATGAGACTAATGATCATCATGTGATTACTGCTAATGAGGGCAATGCTGTAGGACTGGCAATAGGTCATTATTTGGCTACTGGAAAGAAAGCAATGGTTTATTTGCAAAATTCTGGTTTAGGGAATGCAGTTAATCCTTTAGTATCACTTGCGGATAAAGATGTTTATGCTATTCCATTATTACTAGTAGTAGGTTGGAGGGGTGAACCAGGTTTTAAAGATGAACCTCAACACTATAAACAAGGAAATATTACGATAGAACAATTAAAACTCTTGGGGATTCCATTTTTTGTAATTGATAAAGAAACCAAGGATGAAGAGTTTAATGAAAAAATAAAATTTCTCCTTAAAAATTCGACTAAAACTATTGCCATTGTTATTAAAAAAGGTGGCATCCAAAAGTATAAAAAACAATCATTTTGTAATGCTAGTATTGGAATCTTAAGAGAGGACGCACTTAGATGTTTATTAGATTTATCTCGAGACGAATTATTTATTTCTACTACTGGAAAAACATCTCGTGAAATATTTGAATTGAGAGAATTAAATGGAAATAATTCAAAAGACTTTCTTGTTATTGGAGGCATGGGACATGCTTCCTCAATAGCTCAAGGAATTGCTATGAGCGATATTAAAAGACCAATAGTTTGTTTAGATGGTGATGGTTCATTAATAATGCATATGGGAGCCATGTCTACAATAGGTAAATATTTAAATAAAAGCTTACAGCATATTGTATTTAATAATAAATCACATGAGTCTGTGGGAGGGCAACCTACTGCAGCAAACATAATGGATTTTGAGAAAATAGCATATGGATGCAACTATAAATGGTATGCAAAAGTTGATACATTACATGAACTTAAAAAAAAGTGGATTGAAATGAAGACAATAAATGGACCATCAATGCTTGAAATAATATGTAAAGTTGGTTCCAGAGATGACCTCGGAAGACCTAATTTAAGTCCACAAAAATCCAAAGAACTTTTTATGGAGAGTATAAAAAATTATGATTGATAATGAATCATTATTTGAAAATTTGAAAGATTGGAAAATTAAATTAAATTTCGAAAATGATGAAATTGTAATTAAATGTTTAGGCGGGGAGCTTAAAAGAGAAAAAAATAAAATATACTTTAATAATCTTGGAGTTTATCAAGAAATTTTAGTTATTAATAATCAAGAAATTACGTTAAAAACAAATGATTCTTGCATTTCTCCAATTTATACCATTCAAGAAGAAAATATTATTTCTCTAAGTAGTTCACCAATAAGTTTACTTAAAACTTTTGATGAGATAAAGATTGATAGCTACGTTTTATGTCAAAGCCTCGCAGGAGTTTTAAATCGAGAATCTCTTTTTCAAGGTATAAATAAATTAGAACCAGCTGCAATTTATAAAATTAATAAAAAGGGAATCAAAAGAGTTAAAAGTTTATTAGAAAATAATAAAAAATATTTTGAAGAAAATGTAATTGATATGCTTATTACTTCATGGGATAAATATGCTGCAGCAGGCTGTGATATTTCAATTATGATGTCAGCGGGATATGACTCAAGATTAAATTTCGCAATTGCGTTAAGATTAAAAGAAAAATATGGCTGTAATATATTTTTCTATCACGAATATAATTCACCCAAAGAAGAAGAAATAGTAAAAAATATTGCAAAAGAATATTCAGTACCTTTAGAAATTTATGATAGGAATAAATTTAAAAAATATAATCAAGATTTATTTAAAAATTCAAAATTTCTAAATTTAATAATGGGATTTTATGGGAGGGCTCTACCCAGATTCATTCCTTTTTTGAATTATATTAAAAATAAACATCCAAGAGGAATAATAATGGGTATGGCATCAGAAGCACACAAAGGGAGATGGTATAAATCAATAGAAGAGAAAAACTTCTTAAATGATATTAAACAAACATTTGGGATTAAAAATTCTAAACTACAATCAATTTCACAGACTTTAGGTTTAAAAATAAATTTTCAAAATAGACAGAATTATTACTATAAAAAATTAATGGAAAAATCTATGGCTTTTGAAAATTTCTCTTCCAAAATTGATTTCGTTCATTATCAAACACAAGCTAGTCAGTATGGAGATAGATGTAATTTATTACAGAAATTATTTAATATTCCTTTCCCAGTATTAGAAAGCAATTTTGTAGCGGCTGTTTTAACTTTACCAAAAAAAGATAAACAAAATTTCAATATTGTAATTAAGTCTATTCAAAAAATTGATTCGAAATTAACAGAATTTGAATTTATAAGTTTTAACTTTAAATCATTAGAAAAGCCAGATATCAAGCCTATAAATAATATATTTGATTATTTACTTTATAAAACTAAAACTTCAAATATTTATTTTTCTACAAGATCAATTAGTCGAAAGGGTAAATCAGATTTATCTTTCATGACAAATGATTATTTAAAAAATTTAAAGACAAAATCTGCCTTAACAGAAAAATTAAAAATGGTAGCATTGAATTTAAATAAAAAAGGGGTTTCTCCATTTATTAGAGAAGACTTCTTGCATCAAGTAATGATTTATTTTAATTTTATTGAAAATGATTTGAATATTAAAATAAAAAATTAAGAAACAAAATTATAAATAGAAAGATAAGTTTGCTTGCAATATGAATCAGGAATTCTTAAATAAGAAATCTCGAAAGTAAGCATAGCTTCGTCCCAGTGAATTTTTTTAAGCAAAATTTTTCTCAATAATTTATCTTTTATATTAATTTGAATAACGAAATCTTTTTTAGCATTCTTATTTATAATTTTTTTTCTTATAGAATTAGTGCAAATTTCAATATTGAATTTTGGTTTAAGGTCAAATTTTTTTAGAGAATCAAAATAGTTATGAGTAGCTTGATCTATCAGTAATTCTGTAGATCGTTGGTCATTTTCAGGAATAATTGGTTTTTGAAATAAATCAAAAATTTCTAGTGCCCTTTTTTTATTTTTTTCCGTAACCAATAAATTGTTAGATAATTTTCTAAACTCAGTGTGCTTTACATTTAATATTTTTGATTTGTCTTCATCAATATGTAAAACGTCATTTAGATTTAATCCAAAAGAATTTATATTTGTTTTAAAATAAAACTGTTCAGCAGCTTTTCTAGGTTCAAAGTATAAACTTTTTTTTGCACAATATTCCCAATTTTTATTTGTTTTAGCTAAGGCAAAAGAAGAACTATAAGCCAATATATTCTTTGGCTTCAAATATGTTTTTATAATTTTTAATTGGCTTTCTTGACGATTCTTTTCTAATGAAGAATAAATTTCTAAACATTTTTCCTTATCTTTATAGTAATTAAATGGATAATCTGAAGCAAATCCACTATGAGAAATTGCTAGTAAATCTAAATCAAGGAGACAATTTTTTGTCTTTTCAATTATTTCCATATTGTAAGGATTATTTTCTGCTAAGAATCCTAATTTTAAGTTTCCTGATTCCACTAAAAATCCTCCATCTATACTTATATCGGACTCTGATATGTCTTCAATTCTTATCCCTGAGGTATTCATTGGTGGTATTGGAGTAATATTAATTCCTTTAAATTCAAAATTTTTAAGGCAGTCTAGAATTATAGCTTTATTAGAAAGATTATATTTCGAAAGTTTAGATTCAAATAATTTATATCCAAAAATTTTTGGCATTATAATTTTAGTTTTTGAATTGCATATTTTTTCTAGCAAAATAGGATCGAAATGGTCGTCATGAATATGCGTTATTAAAACAAAATCTAGATCATTTAACTCTTGGAGAAATTTATTGATTTCAGAGGGAAATGCATCTGGGAGCCAACTATTATGATAGGCAGGGAAAATCCATGGATCAACTGCAAACTTTATATTTTTTTTTTCACACTTACAAATTAAAAAAGCATTAGATGGATTGTAAATATACATAATTACAAAAAATTATTTATATAAAAACCTAAAAAATTTAAATTGATAATACTTCATTTCTTGTAAAAAGTCTTAAGAAATATCACTTGAATAAAGATTTTTCTAAATATTTTAAATATTGCGTAAGTTTAGAATATTTTTTAATTATCCAAGGTTAAGTTGTTTTAAAATTTTTCTTCTTAAGTAAAAAGCAATTTTTGGATAATTTACTCTCATAAAATGGTAGTATCGCATTCCAGAAATGTAGCTCCTTATCAAAGAATATGCCTTTTCAAATAACGTCAATTTACCAAAAATTAGATATGGGATCTTCCCGTATCCGTCAAATGCGCCTGGTTTATAACAACTAACCTCACAAATAAAAGCCAAGCGTCTTGATGCAGTAATACAATTACCAGATTGATGAATACAATTATTTTGAAAAATAATGATATCTCCCTTCTTTGCTTTAATTGACTTTTGCTCTATTCCTTTAGGAAGATTTTTAATATAAAATTGACCATCATCAGTTACTTTATCTTCAATTTTTCTTACATGTGGCAAAACTCCTAATTTATGAGAACCAGGGAAAACTTGTAATGCTCCATTTGATTTATCCATATCTTCTAAACAAACAAAAATTGCAAAACCTTCTTTTTTGTTGTATCCACTATCTTGATGTGGCATCCAGGAAGTTTCTTTAAAAGGAGTTTTAAAAGAAATTTTTGAATGAGTCACATAAAACTTTCTTTTAAAATGGCATATAAATTCATATGAAGATCTTATTTCTTTTTGATTAAGAAGAACTCTTATAGGCGAATTTTTATCTTTTAGAATATTAATTATATGCCTAGGTAAACCTTGTTTATTTCTAAAATTGAATATTGGCTTATATCTCTTATTAGTAATTTTTCTTTTAAGTATTTGATCATAATAACTAAAACTTTGGTTTATACAATTTTTGTAATCTTTTGATGAATTACCAGAAATATGTACATAACCATTAGCTTCATAGAAATTAGAAATTTTCTTTGAATCAGTATAATTAAACATCAATTTTTTATAGCATAATTAAAAAATTAAGAAATTTTCTTAATGGTAATAAATATCATAAAAGGTAAATATCTATCCAAAACTTTATGAAAAATTTTCAAAAATCTGAATGGTAATGCCCTTAGTGGAAAAAAATGATATGAAACATTAATTATTTTAACTCCTTTTGGAAATAAAGATATAAATTCTTTTTTGCTATAAGCTTTCCCTAAAGGATTATTCTTACCATCATAAAATCTAACTATTTCATTAACATCTTGGATCTCAAATATTTTTTCCCGCCCTCTACCTTTTAATCCACCTCCTAAATTAGAGATAATCTTTCCAATAAAACTTATCCAAGGCCAAAGTCTCAAAAAAACATTCTTATAGTAGACGGAAATTAAGGCTGTACCTCCTAACTTTGTTACTCGACAAATTTCATTTACCGCAAGTTTCGTATTAGGAGTATGGTGAACTACACCCTGACAATTTACATGGTCAAACGAATTATCTTCAAATTCGAGATTTTCGGCATTGCCTTTTTTTATAGTAATATTTTTCTTCTTTAAATCTATCCCAAGATATTGACATCTTTTCTTAGTAAGTTCAAGGGCTTTTTCAGTTAAATCTATTGCGAAAATCGAATTAGGTTTATATTTATCAAATTGTTCTACCCAAAAGCCAGGCCCACATCCTAAATCAAGGACATCTCCATCTGAAATAGTAGATGGAAATAAATGTTTGTCTAACTTACCTCCAAAACAATCTTTTATATAAAGCTTACTATGATTTCTAAAGTAATCATCCGTACCTACTGGATTTATTGATTCGCCTTGAAAGAGTGGATTGTTTTCCCAAAAATTTCTTACTGAATTAATATCTGGTCTAATCATTTACTCCAACAAGCTTAATCTTAATAATAATTATAAATTCTATATTAATAAATTTCATAATACAAATTTTTAAATTTATATAATTTATTTGAAATTATTTCCCTTACTTTTAGATAATCCCTTATGTAACAAGGGTAAATATATATTTATTTTGATTATTTAGTTCTAAGTTCTGTTAAAAATTAGAAATAATTAAAATTGGATGATTTTAAATTGTTTTTGTTAGTGGAGCCAAGCGGACTCGAACCGCTGACCCCCTGCATGCCATGCAGGTGCTCTACCAGCTGAGCTATGGCCCCATGATAAGTTTTCTAATTTCACCAATCGATTTCCTTAGACTCATCTGCTCAATAATCTGCACAAGATTAATTTACAAAAGGTAAAGGCCAAAGAGAAAGATGAGTGTATCCAAATTTTGCAAAAACATTGGATTGTTTAATAGCAAAGGATGGAGTATTCAAGGCATTAAGTCTGGCTAACAAAAAAACTTCAAATAACTCAAAGGATCCATGATGATTTATAACATGAAAACCCTTGAGAATCAATCTTAACGTCTATCGAATTTGAAAAACAAAATTCTTTAGATACAAAACATTAATTAAAAATTATATGACTTAATTTTTGAAAATTTTGTTAAAAAAAAAAGGAGAAATTATAAGATGGTAAGCTCCTGAATTAACTTAGAGAAGAGAAAATATTATTCAAAAAAAATGATTATGAAATAAACTAAATTTTCCTTTGAAAAGCAAAAGGAATAGCAACATTTACGAATATTCTTGAAAAATAAAGTCTGAAGAACTTTGTAAATTGAATGAACTTCTTATAAGGGAATTGTAAGTGATGCTGAATTTCAATAAATGAAATCAAAAGTTTTATCAAGATCAACAAGAAATTTTTAATTTTAAAACATAAATTTCTTACGATTTTTAATTTAAATTGTAAAATAATTTTTATGAGGTTTTAAACTTACAAAATGATTGATAAAAAAAAAAATACTTGCAGTTGTTCCAGCGAGAGGAGGTTCCAAAGGAATTCCTTTAAAGAATTTAAAAGAAATTAATGGATCATCCCTTATAGAAATAGTTGCAAAATTAATAAAAGAAATACCAATAATTGATAGATCAATAGTCTCAACTGATAATCAATTAATAAAAATTGAAGCTAATAAATATGGATTAGATTCACCTTTTACCCGTTCTAAAGAATTAAGTGGTGATTTAATTGGAGACCACGCTGTCTTGAAAGATGCCCTACTAAAGATTGAAGAAATAGATCAAACCACTTATGACATAATTGTTATGTTACAGCCAACATCTCCATTGAGACTTGAATCCGATGTTTCTGGAGCTATTAAAAAGCTTGTGAAAGAAGGTTATGAATCAGTATGGACTGTGTCAAGGACTGATTTGAAGTTTCATCCTGATAAACAGCTAATTATTAAAAATGGTAATCTTAAATTTTTTAACGAGAATGGGAAAAATATAATAGCTAGACAACAACTAAAAGATACATACCATCGTAATGGTGTGGCATATGTTGTTACAAGAAAATGTTTGTTAAATGAACTTAATTTGTTAGGTCAAGAATGTGCTGCTTTTATTATAGATAAGGAAAATATATCTATTGATACATTAGATGATATTGAAAAGATCACCAAAATAATGAATAGTAAATAATTAAAGGCTTCTTTGTATTTCTTTTAGGATTTTATTTGAGGAATTCCCAGAATTGTTTCCTAAATTATTTTTAAGATATAAGTTTTTATTTTTTATGGATATTGATTTATTATTTCCAAATTTAATTAATTTATCTAATTTTTTATAATTATCAAAATAATAAATTATATTCTCATATGATGCAAACTGATCTTTAATTTTTGTTCCTCTAAAATCACAACAAATCACTTTTCTATCCGCGACTAAAGATTCTTGTAAAGTAGTAGAGTTAAAACCAATAACTATAGATGAATTTTTAATAAGGTCATGAGCTTGCCCTTTATTTGTTATTTCGATATTTGGAGTGATATTTATATTATTATTTATAATTAATTTTTTAATTTCATCAACATATTTATTGTTTGCTTTAGTTTTAATAGTTAATTTATATTCTTTATTTAATATTGCGAATTTAATAATTTCTAGATGATATCTATCAGATAAGATTTTTATTTGATTGAACTCCTTTAGAGTTAAATTTAGATGTCTTGATTTATCTTCGATTGAGAATGAAAAGAAAGTAATTACATTGTTATTATTTTTGGGCATATTATAATATTTATCCATTCTGGGAATGCCGGAGACTATTATTTTTTCTTGAGAAATACCTTGGATATTACTTCTTATAAGTGCTTCTCTTATTAAATCATTATAAACAAATATTAAATCCCCAATAAATCTATTGTTTGTATATCTTTTAAAATACTTAATAGTTGAAACTAAATTGTCTTCTCCATCAGCTCCTAAAGTATTTATTCCCTCTTTGAGAATAACGATAAATTTTATTTTCTCTTCCTTAGAACAAAAGATTGCTATTTCTTGTTGCCAGCTATAATTATAATTCGCTGAAACTATGCCATCGATATTATATTTTTTTATTAATTTATTGATAATGTAATAAATTGTTTTTCTATATGCCATATAGGGCTTTGAATCTAATGATTCTTTATAATAGTTTTGATGCATATAAACTTTATCTGGATAAAGTCCTTTTAATAAAAACAAGAAATACTCTTTCGGAATATTTATAAATCCAAATTCTTTGTTTATTGAGGCTAATGCATCTATATCAGCATTAAAAATTGGTCTATCAAGGCATAATAATTTATACTTGTTTGGTGTATTTACTTTATTCCTATTATCTGACTTTATTAGTATTAATCCTAGGATATATAGTATAATTGTTAGATTATTATTGACTAAAAATCTAATAAAGTATTTATTATTGAGTATTATAAAAATTAATTTTTTTGGGAAATTATATATATACAATTATATTCTTGATTACTAAATTCATATTATTAGATTAATTATAAATATTTAGAATGATTCGTAAAGATTAATAATTTTTTTTGATCTAAGTTGATAAGTGTAATTTTTATCGAAAAGAATTTTGGCTTTTTCTGCTATGGTTTTATATCTTTTATTCTCATTTTTAATTTCATTTAAAAGTACTTTAGCCCATGCTTCGGGATTGGAATAATCATAAACGAAATAACCGGTATCGAGATCTTTTATTACTTCTTCTAATACAGGAAAATAACTTGTAATAATGGCAGTCCTAGTGTTCATATAGTCAAACATTTTTAAAGGAGACATCCATTCAAGACTATTAATATTTTGATTACCAATTTTAAGATTATCTTGATAAGGCATAAGAGCGAAATCAGTTTCTTTTAGAATTTTTAGTACATCAAAATGTTTTTGATAACCAAGATTATAAATATTATCGGGTAATTTCCTTTGGTCTAAATCAGAGAGAATAATAAAACTATAATCTTTTAATAAATCTGCTAAGGCAAATATTAAATCTATTCCTCTACCTTCTCCAGAAGATCCAGAATACACTATTTTTATCCTTTTATCTTCTCTAGGATCATATTTGTTTTTTAAGGAAAAATAGTTTGATTCCTTTTTTTTATAGTAAGGTGATGAGTCATGTAGTACAGCCAATGAATTGCTTTTATCACCATAAATCCTTCTTAAAGATTCTGAGATATATACAATTTTTACATTATTATTTTTAATAATTGAGTTTTGCATTTTTTGTAGGAGTTTATTTTTTTCTTTCCCATGCGCTTCAAATATATGATTTAGATTTTTTATCCTTGATAGGAAAAAGCTTGTGATAATAGATCTTGAATAAATATAAGTTTCGTAGTTTAACTCTTTATAAAAAGTAAGAATAAAATATTTAAAATATAAATAAATTATTTTGTAAGATTGATAAAAGAAATTATAAATATAGTTCATTCTCTTAATTTTCAAAAATGAAAACATAATGCCATTAGGTATCGATTCAATAGGAGAACATGAAGAGATTAGTTCTTTAGTTTTAATTTTATTTAAAAAAGATATATTAATGTAATAGGCTTTATTAAAATGATTTTGAAGTGAGTTGAATTGACATAATGATTGAATTAAATTTGCTTTTGGAAAATTTATTATAGAGGGAGCAATATAAAATAATAATTTCATTTATCTTTAATGGTTTTTTTTTTGGTTTAAAACCCTTTTAAAAAGTTAATGATAATAACCTAAAAATATTACTTATCTAAATAAAGGTTAATATATAATTGAATTAAATTAAGATTTATATGCAAGATGTTTTAATTCTTGGGGGAGATGGATATTTAGGTTGGCCAACCGCTATGCATTTGTCTAGTAAAGGATATAACGTTACAGTAGTTGATAATTATTTTAGAAGGAAGGCTTGTACAGAATTAAATATCAAGACTCTTTATGAAAATTTTAATTTAATCAATCGAGCTAAGTTATGGTATCAACTTACGGGATATGAAATTAAAGTTTTAATAGCTGATTTAACAGATCCTGAAGTTATCAAGAACTTGTTAACTAATAAAACAATATATGATTGGTCAATAAATAATTCAAATTCGCAAACACCTTCAAGTGTAATACATTATGCAGAGCAGCCTTCTGCTCCATATTCTTTGATGTCGCAAAATAAGTCAGAATTCACTTTGTTAAATAATTTGAAAGTAACTCATAATTTAATTTGGGCAGTTAAAGAGTTTTCAGTTGATACGCATATAGTAAAACTTGGGACAATGGGTGAGTATGGGACTCCAAATATCGATATTGAAGAGGGTTGGATTAATATTGAACATAAAGGACGTAAGGATAAATTTTTGTATCCAAGGCAAGCTGGAAGTATTTACCATACTTCAAAAATAATGGATACGGATCTTTTATGGTATGGAGTTAGAATGTGGGATTTAACAGTAACTGACTTAATGCAAGGCCCAGTTTATGGTTACAAAACTGATGAATCCTCTATTGATGAAAGATTAAATACCATTTTCAATTATGATGATATCTTTGGGACAATAATTAATAGATTCGTTGTGCAGGCAGTCTCTGGGATACCACTAACTATCTATGGGGAAGGAGGACAAACTAGAGGATACCTAAACATTAAAGACACCTTGCAATGTTTAAAAATGTCAATTGATGTGCCTCCAAAAAAAGGTGAATTAAGAATCTTTAATCAAATAATTGAGACTTTCACAGTAAATGAATTAGCTAAAAAAATACAGGATGTAGGAAATCAATTAGGATTTAATGTTAAATCACAAAATATTGAAAATCCTAGAAAAGAAAAAGAGATGCACTACTACAATCCTAAATATCAGGGTTTAATAGACATAGGAGTAAAACCTCACTATTTAGACTCCAAGGCTATTAAAGACCTTTTTGAAACTGTCGAAAAATATAAAGAAAAAATTGATAAATCACTAATTTTCCCTAGGGTCAAATGGTAAAATTTATTTTTAAAAAGTAACTTTGTGAAAGTAAAGATTTTTGGAGCCGGTTCAATAGGTAATCATTTGGCACATGCCTCTAGAAAACTTTCTTGGGAGGTTGATGTTTTTGATATTGATAAACAAGCCTTAGATAGGATGAAAGAGGAAATATACCCATCAAGATATGGTAAATGGGATGAATCAATTAATCTTTTAAAAGATAAAATTCCAAACAAAGATTATGATCTAATACTTGTTGGAACTCCTCCAGATACTCATATTAAAGTTGCATCTCTGGCTATTGATGAAAATCCAAGAGCAATTCTTATTGAAAAACCATTAACTAAACCAGACCTTTTAGGGATTGATGATTTAATTCAAAAAGCAAAACGAAACAATGTAAGGTTATTTATTGGCTATGACCATGTATTGGGAAAAGCTGCCGAACATCTTTCGTTTTTGATTAATGAAGAAAGTTTTGGGAAATTAAAAACATTAGATGTTAACTTTAGAGAGCATTGGGGAGGTATATTTGCTGCTCATCCTTGGCTTTCGGGACCTTCTGACTCTTATCTTGGGTTTTGGGATAGAGGAGGAGGAGCTTGTGGCGAGCATTCTCATGGCATTAATCTATGGCAATATATTTCTCATCTCTCTAAAAATGGAAGAATAGAAATTGTTTCCTCATTAATTGAGTATGAAAATAATAAAAAATCAAATTATGATTCGATTGCTCTTTTAAATGTTAGAACAGAGACTGGACTTATTGGCAGAATTGTACAAGATGTAGTGACAAATCCTCCTATAAAATCTGCTAATCTAACCTGCGAAGAAGGTAACTTAAATTGGGTATCCTCATCTCAAAAAGGTCAAGATACTGTGCAAACCTTAACTAATGATGGATGTTTAAATGAAACTAATTTTGTTAAGAATAGACCAGAAGACTTTATCTTAGAGTTAAGTCATATTGAGAAAGTACTTAGATTAAATATATCTTCTCCTATCGACATACAAAGAGGTATAGAAACTATGTTAGTAATTTCTGCAGCTCATTTATCAGCTAAAGAAAAAAAAGTTGTAAAAATTTGTTATGAGAAAGGGTATAATCTTAATGCGTTAGAATGTCTTTAAAAATTTTTAATGATCAATTATTTTGAAGAAGATCTTTTTATTTTTGATATTGCCAATAATCATCAAGGATCTTTAGAACATGGATTAAATATTATTAAAGCTTTTGGAAAAGTTGCTAGAAAATTAGACATAAAAGCAATTTTCAAATTCCAATTTAGAGATTTAGATACATTAATACATCCTGATCATCTCAAGTCTAAAGAAAATAAACATATTAGTAGATTTACCAGTACAAAGCTTTCATTAAATGATTATGAAAAACTTTTAAATCAAGTAAAGAAAGAGGGTTTATTATCAATGTGTACGCCATTTGATGAAAAGTCAGTAGATAATATTGTTTCTTTAGATTTTGATTTCATAAAAGTTGCGAGCTGTTGCGCTACAGATTGGCCTTTGCTTACCAAAATTTCTAGTGCATATTTGCCAACTATAATTTCTACAGGTGGCCTTTCTCTAAAAGGTATAGATAAGCTAGTGAGCTTTTTTTCCCATAAGGGTAATTCTTTTGCTTTAATGCATTGTGTTTCCGTTTATCCTTCAAATGACGACCAACTTTCTTTAAATCAGATTAATCTTCTTAGAGAAAGATATCCAGGGACCTCTATTGGTTGGTCAACTCATGAACATCCTGATAATACCCTCGCAATTTCTATTGCTAAAGCAAAAGGTGCTTCTTTATTCGAAAGGCATGTTGGATTAGTAACTGATGAAATTACGTTAAATTTATATTCCTCTACTCCAAATCAAGCAATAGAGTGGATCAAATCTTATAAAAGAACAAATGAAATATGTGGAAATGATATGGAAAGAACTCATCCAGAAAATGAACAAAGTTCTTTAGATATTCTTAAAAGAGGAGTATATATGAAAGAAGATATAGATATTGGTCAAACGCTTTCAAAAGATATAGTTTTTTTTGCAATGCCATTATTGGAAAATCAAATTGATAGCGGTAGTTGGAATGATTTCATGGAAACCACTTCATCTATAAAAGCTAATCAACCTATTTCATGGGATTTAATCAATAAAAAAGAATACAAAAACAGCAATAAAACTTTAAAAGAGGCTGTACATGAAATTAAAGCTCTTCTCAATAAAGCATCCGTAGTTCTAAATTCTGACTTCGATATAGAGTTTTCGCATCATTATGGGAAAGAAAATTTTTTAAAAGTTGGGACTTTTATAATAAATTGTATTAATAGAGAATACTGCAAAAAAATATTAGTCCAACTTCCAAATCAGAAACATCCTTCGCATTATCATAAGAAGAAAGAAGAAACTTTTCAGATTATTTATGGCAACTTAGAAACTTTAACTGATGGACATAGAAGAACATTACATCCAGGGGAGACTTTGCTTGTACAGCCAGGTGTTTGGCATAGCTTTTGGTCAGATAATGGTTGTGTATTTGAGGAAGTTAGTACCACTCATTTTAATGATGATTCGATTTATAACGATAAAAAAATAAATGATATGAAAAGAGAGCAGAGAAAAACTTCAGCTACAAATTGGGGTAGAACTATAAGTGCTTAACTCTTTTTATAAAAAATCTATTGTATTTGATTATGACGGCACTTTGGTTGATTCAAATAAAATAAAATATGAATGTTTTTTTATCTCTACAAAAAAATATATTAACAACCATGATGAGCTAAGAAAGATTATTCACAATAATTTAGAATTTGATCGATATGATGTATTTTTAAAATTTGGAGAGTTTTTAAAATTAAATGTTAAAGATATTGATGAAATTATAAAAAACTATAATTCAATAGTTAATCAAAAAATTATACAAGCAGATGAGATTCCAGGCTCTTCGAAACTAATAGAAATCGCAAAAAAAAAAAAATAAATCTTTATGTGAATTCTGCAACTCCTAAGGATGAACTTATTAAGTCAATAAATATGAGAAATATCAAAATTAGAAATGAAAATATTTATGGAAAACCTAATTCAAAGATAAAAAATATGAGAGAGATTTTGAAAATCGAAGTGGATCCAAATAATATACTTTATGTTGGAGATGGATTATTAGATAAAGATTGTGCAGAAAAATTTAGTATTGATTTTGCCTGTATTGTAAATAAAAACAATATTTCTTGGTCTACAAAGCAAAAATTTAATTTTAAGGATAATTACGATTTAATTAATCTTTTTTTTTCTAATTTTTAGATGAAACAGAATTTTTTTAGTTTTAAAATTATTAACGTCAAAATGATTGTTAAATTTATAATTTTAAATCCTTCATCGATCTTTCCATTGATATTCTTTTTGACTAACAAAATCTTACCTTTATTTACTTTTGAAGTTGAATATGAAACAAATAAACGTGAACTAAAGCATAGAGACATAACAAATAAAAAAAATATTGGCAGTGTAAAAGGAAAAAGAGTTTACTCTTTAAAATTTTTCAATTTTACTTTATTTAAAAAGATATTTTCTGAAGGTGAAACAGCAACATTTTTACAGTTTTATTTATTTAGACCTCTAAATGATTTGAGGTTCTTGTTCAAAGAATTAATTTCAGAAAGAATTAAAATCAATCAGAATTCTGTGATTTATGAACCAGGATGCGGTACTGGGAAACATTTGATTTTTCTTAATCAAAAATATAATTGTAGTGTTTATGGAAATGATTCATATCCCCCCTGCATTAAAATAGCAAAATCTATCAAAGGACCTAGAGAACATATATATTTTGAAAATTTTTCTGCATTAGATATTAATAAATTAGATAAATTCCTTCCAAAGAAAATAGATATTATTTATATGAATAGTTATCTTAATCACGTATTTCATCATAATAATTATTTTGAGTTTATTGAATTTATTTCTCATCGTTGCAAATATATTGGGTTGATAATTAATATAAAGTATCTTAATGATTTAGATTTCTACTTACCAAATTACAGAATTATCAAGGTACTTAATCAAGATTCAACCAGTTATATATTTTTAGAGAGTAAAATGATATAAAATAGTTAAATATTAAGTAAATCTAGAATTTGAATTTTAAATTATCAAGTCATATAAATATAGAGGGAAGGCTAATAGGCAAGGGTTATCCTTGTTTTATTATTGCTGAAGCAGGAGTTTCTCATTTTGGTGATGTCCATAAAGCCTTTAAGCTTGTTGACTTAGCAGTTGATGCTGGGGCTGATGCAGTTAAATTTCAAATATATGATGTAAATTTTTTAATTTCAGATGATTTGCCAGATTGGAAACAGCGATTAGGGCCAAGGCAATTGCCATATGGCGATTTTGTGAAAATAAAGGAATATTGCTTAGCAAAAAAAATCATTTTTTTTGCTACTGCTCATGATCGTCCATCTTTAGATTTTTTAAATAAGTTAAATATCTCTTTTTATAAAATTGGTTCAGGTGAATTAGGGAATTGGCCATTTATTAAATATATTGCTGATCAAAAAAAACCAGTTATATTATCAACTGGCATGTATACAAATAGTGAAATAGACATTGCTATAGAGCAATTTAAATTGGCAAATAATCCTGATTTAGCTATTTTGCATTGTGTAACTAACTATCCTGCATTACCTCATGAAATATACCTAGATAAGATTAAAATACTAAAAAATAAATTCAAATCTGTTATTGGATACTCAGATCATACCCAGGGATTTCATATCCCTCTTGCCTCTATAGCTTTAGGGGCTGAAATAATTGAGAAGCATATTACTTTAGACTATGATATTCCTAATGCCCAAGATTGGAAAGTTTCATGCGGCCCAAGTGATTTTCATATTTTTATAAAACAGCTAAGAGATATTGAAGAAACTTTAAAATTGAATAAAAATGAAGTTAATGAGAGTGAATTAAAAAACAAATATTGGGCTACAAAAAGTCTTGTATCTAAGCGAGAAATTAATATTGGTGAAGTATTATCTTTTGAAATGATTGATGCTATGCGTCCTGGGAATGGCATCCTACCAGGTAATATAAAAGATATTCTGGGGAAAAAAGTTCTTTTTAAAATACCTAAAAATAAAATGCTTAAGCATGAGTACTTTGAGGATTAATGATTAAAAAAATTTGTCTTAGTATCACAACTAGAGGAAATTACGCTAAGTTAAAATCTTTAATTGATGAGATTTCAAAAGATCCTAATGTTGAGCTTCAACTTGCAATAGGGGGTATGGCAGTACTTACAAAATATGGAAGAATTTATAGTCAACTAGAGAATTTAGATTGCACTATAAGGACAATTAATTTTGTTATTGAGGGGGAAAATTTATCTACTATGGCAAAATCATCTGGTATAGCATTACTAGAGTTTTCTACCGCTTTTGAAGAGTTAAAGCCAGATATAGTTTTTGTTATTGCAGATCGTTTTGAATGTTTACCAATAGCTATTGCTGCTTCTTATATGAATATTCCAGTTGCACATATTGAAGGAGGTGAGATCACAGGTTCTATTGATGAGTCAATTAGACATGCAATTACTAAACTATCTCATGTTCATTTCCCATCTTCAATTGAGGCTGCTGAAAGAATAGAGAAAATGGGCGAGGAGAAATCATTAATTTTCACTGTGGGTTCCTCAAGTATGGATATGCTTATTCAAACAGATTTAAATGAAGTTAAAAAAATAAATGAATATATAGCAGATTGGGGGAGTGGTCCTAAATTTGAAGTCAAATCAAAAGAATTCATAACAATTCTGCAGCATCCTGTTACTACGGAATACGAACAAAATGAATCTAATATCAACGAAACTATCAAAGCTTTAAATCAATTTGATTTACCCAAAATTTGGATTATGCCCAATATGGATGGAGGGGCAGACTATATAAATAAGGCGATAAGAAAATATAAAGATTCAGAATTCTCAAGCAGAACTCATTTTTTTAAAAGTTTGCCAATTGAATATTATGGACCCGTATTAAATAACACTCTATGCCTAATTGGGAATTCATCAAGCGGCATCAGAGAAGCAGCTTTTTTAGGAACACCAACAGTCAATATTGGCACAAGACAAAGTGGGAGGGAAAGGGGAGAAAATGTAATAGACGTGGATTATAATTCTCAATCAATAAAGAATGCTATTGAACAACAAATTAGAATTAAAAAATATAAACCAAATTATTTATATGGTAATGGTTACAGTGCAGGCAAGATTATTGATGTTATAAAAAATTTAAAAATTAATATTCAAAAGAAGAATTCATACTAAGAAATGAAACCTAAAAAACCAATTATTTACTTGCCAATAGAAGTTGAAGTTAGAGAATTAGTCTCAAAGACTCTCCTTTCAATGAGAGCAGCCCAAAATGGGAATAAAGTAATTATTGGACAAAAAAGTGTGCTTAATAAATTTATAAAAAATTTTGAACCTGGACTCTATATTTCTGGTGGCGCATTTTCTAATTATCTACCATTTTTTAAAAGAATAGTTCATCATGGATTTAAAATTTTAATACTTGAAGAAGAAGGTTTAATTACTTACAAAAAAGATATGTATCTTGATATGAGGACAGATAAAGATTGTTTAAATCTTGTAGATCGATATTATTTATGGGGAAAACATCAATATCAAATGCTGTTGTCAAAGTATTCAACTCAGAAAGAAAAATTTTTAGTAACAGGTAATCCAAGGTTTGATTTCTTGACTAAGAAAAATAATAGTATTTACAAAAAAGAAATAAATCTCATTAAAAATAAATTTAAGGATTTTTGTTTGGTATGTACTTGTTTCCCATCTATTAATCATTACGATGAAAATCTAAATGTTATTGAAAATTTAAAAGCAAGAAATACCCTTAGATCAAAAGAATCAATAAATAATTTTGTAAAATATCAAGAAGTTAAAAGAAAAACTTTAAAGGAGTTTTTAATTTTTATTGATCAATATGCTAAAAAGAATACAAAAATAAATATAGTTATTAGACCTCATCCTGGCGAGTCAAATAAACCTTATCATTATTTATGTAGAAAATATAGAAATGTTTTTTTAAGTAGGGATTATTCTGTACATTCTTGGATTACGGCCTCAAAATTTATTGTTCATCATTATTGCACGACTTCTATAGAGGCTCTAGCTTTAGATGTTACTTCTTATTGCATAAGACCAGAATCATTTAAAAATGCTGAATATGAATTTCCATTTGATTGTTCAAATTGTTTTAGAAGTGGTAGGGAAATGGCAAGTTCACTTTTAAAACATGGTATACAAAAAAAAATTGTTGACAAATCAAAATATAAAAAATATGTAATGAACATTGATACCTTAAATGCATCAAAGCAAATTGCTGATGATATAGAGACTTTTTTTGAAAGTGATAAATTATTGTATAAAAACAAATTTA
>MDTB01032479.1_pt1 | contig 23243 bp, 21 predicted proteins | sample 811161 | NCBI WGS metagenome assembly MDTB01 (sample SAMN05326650, study PRJNA326480) | marine metagenome | isolation source: seawater | place: Mediterranean Sea | collected 2009
ATTTATAACTTATCGGGTAACAGAATCATATGGTCTGCCGATAATCGCATTGATGTCAGTGCGCTCAGTGAGGGAGTCTATATCATGAAGCTAGAAAATGGGAGTGGTGATCGCTTTTCAACTAGGTTGATTAAGGAGTAAAATCTATTTTGATTTTGGGTTTATTCCCCACCCCATGGCATATGGTAGGTTTCCCATTACTCATACTTGCTGATAACTCAATATAACCCCGAAGGCTCGTACTCATGAAATCTATATAATAATCTGCTGCCGATCGAGAGCGATCTAAGCCCTCATCTTCTTCGCAATCTCTGCTACATCTGCTCCTCATAATGTTTGTTTATTGTCTCAGGAGAAGTGCATTTAGTTTGAGATTAGACCTTTTTCGCTTCGTTGATCACTTTCATTCGCTAATGAATAAGTCCTTCTAATACTCTGTAAAGATAAAAAAAATCCCATTCAAATGAGGTTATTTAAAAAATCTACTAGGTAATGAAAGCTATGAGGTTAGCTTGTCAATTATCTTATTCTGCCTTGCTACCGTTTCCTCTTGTGCTCTTATTTTCTTCTTAGCATCGGCTAATGCGGTTCCATAACTTCCATTATCCCCATCTCCATACATTTCTCCCTTACCTGTGACAATCCAAGTGATACTTGCACCATACCTTTCATTCAATGCTATGATTTGATTTAGAGTAGGATTTTGTCTCCGACCAGCAATGGCTACCACAGTCGCTCTTACAACTCCTAATTTATTGGCAAAATCTACTTGAGTCTCCATCGCTGCTTTACGCACTTGTTCAAACCGATCACAAGCAGGCATGAGTACACTGGTGGAAATCTTGGTGGCACTACTTACTTTCTTTTTCCAGGTTTTTATTTCTTCCTCAGTTAGCTTACGAGAAAACATTTTTGGATTATCATGCCCAACCTTGTAATTGTATTCAATGTAATTGGAGTTAAGGAATGGCATTTTGTCTCTCAGCTTACCAATAAACGCAAGACTAATAGGGGTTGTCCTGTCAAGTGAGGTTATACCAGAAACAACAGAAACAGAAACTCCTAGTTCATGTGCTACTAGGCTTTCTTTAGAATCCAATGCTTTAATAACTTCAATTAACCTTATGTTACCATCAAATTCACGGTAACCATTATTGTCCAACCTTCCAATCTTGTGATCCTTGTATTTCGCAAACGCTTTTAAGACACTCGGATCATCCTCTGTTAATGGAATCTTAGTCTTTTTCTTAAAAGATTTTTCAACTTTCATTATTGTATTTTATAACTATTACTTTATTATATTTTACCTTTAGCAGGTTAATGTATACTCTTTGTTACAATAAGTCAAGTTACTTTGCTTATTTTAATTACTTTTTCTCAATTGAGTATCCTCTGGATTTTTAGAGTTTATGGCTGAAAATGCAGCTTAAAAGGTTGTGGATACGGTATAATCAGCATAATTTTTTCTAACGGTTTCCTAGGAACTCCAAGCATTTTAGTAACAGCGAAAAGAGGTGCTTTATAGTGATTTAGTATTCTCATAGCGAAAGGACGTCTAAATCTATGTGCTCTAAAAATTTCCTCGTCATCTTTAAAATTTAGTTGTTTTGAGAGCCTTTTTAAATGCTTTCTAAAACGATCATATGCTTGACTTTTTTCTCTTTCATCGGTCACCACCATTTGATTATTTATAAAGGGCTTTCGGGGTATATTTCCTTTTAATTGTTCGATAACATATTAATTTAGGAGTTACTGGTATTGTATATTCTGATCCTGATTTTTTTCTATCTCCAATTAATGCAGGCCCCTCTAGCATTTCGCTTATTTTAGAATATCTTTTTTCCCCAAATTGATAAAAGTCAGACCAGTATTTACTACCAATAATGCTATCAATCTATATTTCTCATCATTTTAGGTATTGCTCATATCTTTCTTCTTTTTAACTGGATAAAGATCATGATGCTCATGATTTTCAATAGCCTCTATCCATTTCCAATCAATCGCTTTTCTCTAGCTTTTCCTTGTTTTCTCTTTGTTCGACTACGTCCTTAAAGGGATTACTAATTATATCTAGAATGTCTTTATGTTTTTTGGAAATAATTGAATAATGCTGTGTTGCGACGGAATCATTGCTAATGATGTAACATTCGCACATTTCCCTTCCATATTTATATATATGTCTCTGACCAATCAAAGAAGTTTTCAACATTTAATAGCTTTAATATCCTTGGATGCATTCTTACAATTCCATAATCTGACAATTGCTTTTCTAAAATAGATCTTTCCCAAAGTCTAATATGGATATGATAGTTTTTCCTAGTTACGGGTCCGATTTTCTTTTTCTTTACCGCATAATCAAAAGCCTGTAAAACAGTCATGGGATACTCTTGAATATCAAGTCCATTAAGTTGATCCTTTACCTCATCAACATTCCTAAATATGGTGTGATCATAGGCTAAAATCTCCTATTCAATATCCCATAATTTTCCCATTTATTTTCTGTATTTCGATCCCTTAAAATTTCCATTGACCCAATCTTTTGTTGAGTCATCACAATACAATTCAGTTGAAAATTTTCTTGATTTTCCCTTAAAAATTATATTAGTATATGATACTCCTCATTTTGGATTTTCCTTGGTGGAGGATTCCTTTAAATAGAACGATACATAGATTTTATTTTTGTCAGCATGCTTCATTTTTTTTGTGTGCATTTAAAAAATTATTTAACAATTATAAAATCCCACAAAATCTTCTACTCATTTGTTACTTGCGGTAACAAATGAGTAACTGATACTGTTATGATATATTATAATACAATAAATATATATAGCTAATCATTGATATTTTAATAAAAAGGCATATTATTTTTTGTTATAATACAATAAGTTACTTTTGCAACTGTTGCTCCTTTACAAATTGTTTTTTTAACTTTTGATCTATTTTAATCCTTTAATGAGTCTAAGAGGTTTGTTTTTTTTCCTGTTTTTAGTTCATCTGCATTTTTTGATGGCTCAGGATACGCAGTTCTCACAATATTATTCAAATCCTATGTTTTTGAATCCGGCTTTGGTTGGAATCAATCAGCAAGGCAGTGCAGGGATAAACTATCGTAATCAATGGCCTTCGATCAATGCTAACTTTGAAAGCTATTCCTTTTACTCCTATTACAATTTTGATGATGTCAGCAGTAGTTTGGGCTTGATTTTAAATTCAGATAGAGAAGGTCTAGCAGGACTCTATGCTCGAAGTGCAGCGGTTCAATATGCTTATCAAGTTCGATTAAATTATAACTGGACCTTCAGGCCAGGGGTAGAAGTGGGCTACGTTTGGAAGGACATAAACTTTGATCGATTGACTTTTGGAGATCAATTTGATGATACGGGTTTGATTTCTGCGCAAACTATTGAATCTTTTAATAGTGGATTGAGCGTGGAATTTATGGATTTGGCTTTTGGAGGTATTATTTTTAATGAACAAGCTTGGTTGGGGAGCTCTTTTCATCACCTGACTGAGCCTAATCAATCTATTTCAGGAGATGAGAGTCCTTTGAGGATCAAGTTTTCACTGCATGGGGGTTATAAAATTAATTTCAGTCAAATCAATCCCAGATGGGCTTCAAAAGAGGGTAAAGAGAGAAGTATGACTCCTTCTTTTAATTTTAAAGATCAGCAAGACTTTACTCAACTCGATGTTGGTATGAGTCTTATGTTAGAACCCCTCATGTTGGGTCTGTGGTATCGTGGTTTTCCTAGCGAAGATTTTTCTGGAATCGGACCAAGTGATATTGTACTGTTATTTGGTATTAAAATAGGACCTACCCTGGTGGGCTACAGTTATGATTTTACATTGTCAGACTTAGGAGTTAGTAGTGGTGGGGCACATGAGCTCTCTATGAGTTATTCATTTGATTTAAGAGATGCAAAAAAACCACCTCGTGGGTCACGTGATATAAAATGTCCTGTGCCGTTTATTTTTTAGCCATGGACGAAAAAATAAAAGCCTTTTGTTGATTCGATTTTTTTTAAAAATGTATTTTTATGAGTGAAAAAGCAATAGTTATCCTGGTTTTAGGAATTTTAATCTTTGATTTTTTTTTAGACTTATTATTAAGCTTTTTAAATGAAAAAAGTTCTAAGAAACCCATTCCAGAGGAATTGAACGGGGTCTATGATGATGAGAAATATCAAAAATCTCAATATTATCAAAATACTACCGGGCGCTTTAGCAAAATTTCAGGGGCGTTATCTTTGATCGTAATGATAGTTGCTATTGGGTTGGGATGGTTTGGACTTTTGGATGGTTGGGCACGCAGTTTCAGTCCTTTGGCACCGGTCACCCCTTTGATTTTTTTCGGAGTATTGTTTGTGATCTCGGATGTGATGGGAATACCCTTTTCACTTTATCAGAACTTTGTAATTGAAGCGCGCTTTGGATTTAATAAAATGACTTTAAAAACTTTTTTCGTAGATAAAATAAAGGGCTATCTTTTGACGGCTTTATTGGGAGGTGGTTTGCTTGTCGTTTTTGTTTTGATGATTGAGGTAATTGGGGCTGATTTTTGGTGGTATTTTTGGATTGTAATAACGGTTTTTTTATTGGCTTTAAATATGCTTTACACTTCTTTGTTGCTGCCGTTGTTCAATAAACTAGTTCCTTTAGAAGAAGGTGAATTAAAAAAATCTATCGCTGATTTTGCAGAAAAAGTATCCTTCCCTCTCACGCAAGTATTCGTAATTGACGGATCTAAACGATCAAGCAAAGGCAATGCTTTTTTCTCAGGATTGGGAAAAAAGAAAAAAGTAGTTCTTTACGATACCTTAATTGCCAAGCACAGTGTTGATGAACTTACGGCGGTCTTTGCCCACGAGGTGGGTCACTACAAAAAGAATCATATCTACATAGGTACGTTCATGTCTATTGTTCAGACCGGATTAATGCTCTTTTTACTCTCAAAAATGATTTTAAATACTGAAGTTAGTTTTGCCATGGGGGGGGAAGTAACCGCTATTCATCTCAATATGCTCGCTTTTGGTATTTTATATAGCCCAGTATCTAGAATATTAGAGATTATCATGAATTTGATCAGCCGTAAACATGAATATGAGGCCGATGCTTATGCTGCAACACATTTTGCCGCACAACCCTTGATCGATGGGTTGAAAAAAATGAGTGGTGATCATTTATCTAATCTAACCCCTCATCCGGCTAATGTCTTTATTAACTATTCACATCCCACCGTATTACAGAGAATTAGGGCGATGAATTTATTGAAATAAAAGATTAGTTTAAAAATTTAATTTCAGAAGTGAAAGGAAATTTCATCATGTAAGTATGCGCTTCTTCCACTGTAATTTCTTCATGAATTATTTTGTAGAGCGTTTCGGTAATCGGAATGCGTATGGGATTATTTATTGACCATTCATGGATGGTGTCAATGGTCTTGATTCCTTCGGCTACTTCAGGCATGGAGTGAGTGATTTCACTTAGTTTTTCTCCAGTAGCTAGGCGGACACCTACCGTATAATTTCTACTGAGGCTACTTGAGCATGTAGCAATCAAATCACCAATACCTGCAAGGCCTAAAAAAGGCTCAACTTGTCCACCCATCGCTTTAGCAATTTCCACCATTTCCACCATACCCCTCGTGATAAACAAGGCCTTGGCATTTTCGCCTAATTTCATGCCTTCAATAGTCCCAGCACCTACAGCAATGATGTTTTTTAAAATTCCACAAAGCTCAGTACTCATCAAATCATTGCTTCCAAAAACTAAAAACCGATCACTTTTTAGATATTTTTGACCCAAGTTAATGACTTCATCAAATTCACTTGCAATCACAGAGGCTGCAGGCATTTTAGAGGCAATTTCTTTAGATAAATTGGGACCTGCAATACACCCTATTCTTACTACCGAAGATTCTTGTCTGATGACTTCACTCATCGTAAAAATTTCAATTATTGATTCCTTGAAAGAGTTACTGCTTTTATTTGACTCGTTAAAGTCAAATCCTTTTGTACCATGAATTAAGATATGATAAGGTTTCAGATAAGGAGATAAGTTCTTCATCATTTCCCTAAAATTGATGGAGGGAACGATTGGAAAAATCAAGTTACATTTCTCTGCAAGAAATGAGACATCGGTAATAATTTCTACGTTATATGCAATTTCATAGTAGCCATTTTTTCTGGTTTGATTGAGTTGCAATGCTTTTTGCTTACTTCTTGCATAGAGCAGCACTCGATGACATTTTTCAGCGAGTAGATTCGCTAATGCAGTACCAAAATTACCGGTACCAATGACACCGACGGTTACCTTATATGTATCTTTCAAGACCGTATCCCTCTAGTCTGTTGTGGTAATAATAGAGTGTACTTGCATTGAGTATTAAAATCTGATCCTTTGATTTTATCAAAGGTCTTTTTGCATGATACATCCCGATATTATTCAGTCCATAGATGATGGAGTCATCTGTTTTATTTTTAAGTTTATCATTTACATCTACTTTCCCTTGTTCATTGAGTACTAAAATTGTATCCCTCAGTTTTTTGAAATTTATTTTGAATGCTTCATAATCAAGAGTGAGATCATCTTCTGGCAGTCTTAATATATTGTAAATATCCAGTTTGGAATTTTTTCTTTCAAGCATTTTAAAAGCAGTGTAGGCCACCAAATGACTAGAATAAATCCGATTATTCTTGTAGTATTCTGAAATAATTTTTTTAGAAAGAATTTGTACGTAGGTATGTTCTCGTTGTTTATCAACGTTAACTTTGCCATTAGAAAGGAAATAATCTTTGATATCAACGACAGCTCCTTGTTGGTCTAAGCTTTGTCCTTGATCATTTACATAATTACCCAAGACATCGAGGCCCCGGCCAATACTGACCGAAATATCAGATTTTTTGGTAAAAAATTTTATCAGAAAGGTGGTGATTTTTTTAGAATTACTGAAGGCATCTGACTCTCTATAATATCTTTCTTTGCCGGTTCTTTTGAGATATTCATTGATTAACGAAGGTGCTTCGAGCGTAAACTGGTAATTAATGACCACAGGTACAATAAAAATAGGTTTGGCTTGCTTATCATGGTCACTGATGAGAGATCTTTGTGCTTCAATGGCAGTACCTAATAAGCCTAATTTCAATGAAGTTTCGATTTGACCGGAGCGACTCCTAGTACCTCCTGGAAAAAACAGACTGTGACATCCCCATTCTAAAGCCCTTTTTGAATATTCTTTTAGCGTTTCTAAATAAATGGGATTTTTCTTTCTTCGATCTAATTTATAGGCCCCCAAGCTATTCATAAAATAGGCCAATATCTTAATATTGAAAAGGTTAAGCCCTGCACCATAGATGAAGGGTGGGAGTCCTAAAAACTGGATAACCCATCCAATGAGAATAGAGTCTAGATTACTAAAATGGGTAGGAACTAGGACAATGGTCCCTATTTTCGCTAGTTTCCTCAATTGATCAGGTTCACCAACTACATGAATTTGATCTTGTAAATCTAACTGTCGAGTGAATATCGAATTAAATCCTTTGACCCGAGCGGCATTGAGTAATCGGGCAAATCCAAAAGTGGTAATCCTTTTTGCAAATCGGTAGGAGGATTTATTGAAATTACCAACAATTTCTTTACAATAGCGATCAATAATTTCTTTTAATATTTCTTTCTCAATGGTTAGCCTATCTTTGTTTTCTTTGATTTCTATTTGTTTTTTCTGGATACGTTTCCAAAAAGTTAAATCATCTTTTGGGTCTACGCGCCATGGGTTGTTAATGACACGCTGTTTCTCTCTGTAGATAGTCGTTTCGAGCTCTTCATGAAGAGTTTTACGCCCATTCTTTTGTGTCATTTTTGTAAAAACATGTCGACTCACTTCATCGAGAAATGGTTTTTTATTTTGTGAAAGATTGACAATGGGCCAATCTTTTTTTCTCTTGAGAATATCTTTATATCGAGGCCTATTCTGACTCATTTAATGGTTTTAAGTCCGCAAATATAAACATTTGAATATTTAATCAATAATAAATTGCCCTTGTCCGACAAAGACGGCTTGTCCGCCTACCTTTACGCTTTTTATTATTTCTTTTTCGCTTTCAATTTCAATATGGAGGATACTAGGTCGATTCATCTCAAAACCTTGTTCGCTGATGAGTGGACCTTTTTTTATACCATATTTAAACAAATAACAGGCTAAGGGTCCATTGGCAGAACCGGTTGCAGGATCTTCTGTAATACCAATTTCTGGAGCAAACATACGGCCGTGTAAATCACTGTTAGGTAATAAACCCTGTGGCGTGAACACGTAAACGCTAAGATCTTTTAATGTAGATTTAAGCTGTTTCCAAACTTGGGTATTAAAAGTTAAATTTTGAATATTTTCTAGGGTTTTTACTGGTACGATGATGTAAGGCACGCCACAAGAAACTTCTTGTATCGGATAATTCATTAAGTCTGATGCTGTTAGATTTAATAATTCTGCTATTTCAGATCTATTATCCAAAATATCCCCAAAATGAGGACATACTTGATACATCGTAGCCATGAGCGGTCCCTTTTTAGACATTTCGATTTTCACTTCAATCGGGCCAATATTCTGGTTTAGGGCTATCGTTATTATTCCATCCCCTTTAGGGAAATTTTGCGCTAAGAAATAGGCAGTTCCAATACTGGGATGGCCTGCAGTAGGCAGTTCTTTGACGGGTGTGAAAATACGCATTGGGTATCTTCCACACGTAATTTTGGGAAAAAGAAATACGGTTTCTGATAAGTTGAGCTCTCGAGCAATTTTTTGAAATATTTCAGATGGAATTTCTGTTGCATCTTCGAAGATGGCCAATTGATTTCCTCCAAATTTCTTGTTCGTAAAGACGTCTAGAAGATGATATTTCGCTTTTTTTGCATTCATATGTTTAAGATATATGTAAATCTAATGAGGCTCATTATAAGTGCCTATTTTTTATGCAAGCGAAGTAGTTTAATATTGTAATTATATGAGCACACTCAAAGACATACAAGCTCCTGTAAAACAGGAAATGAATGAATTTGAATTAAAATTCCGTCAGTCCATGAAAAGCAAGGTGATATTGCTTAATAAAATCATGGATTACATTATCAAAAGAAAAGGAAAGCAAATGCGGCCGTTGTTTGTGTTTCTTACCGCTGCGATCACAGGCAATATTAACGAGGCCACGCATCGAGGTGCTGCTTTAATAGAGCTCTTACATACAGCCAGCTTGGTTCATGATGATGTGGTAGATAATGCACATTATCGTCGTGGATTTTTTTCAATTAATGCACTTTGGAAAAATAAGATAGCCGTCTTGGTGGGAGATTTTCTTTTGTCAAAAGGGTTACTGCTTTCCTTGAAAAATGATGATTTTGGATTGCTTCGGATTGTTTCTAATGCCGTGCAGCAAATGAGCGAGGGAGAATTGCTTCAGATGGAGAAGGCGAGGAAATTGGATATTACAGAGGAGCTGTACTATAAAGTAATCAGGCAAAAAACGGCCAGTTTGATTACCTCTTGTTGCGAAGTTGGTGCAAGTTCTGGTGGAGGAACCGAGGAAGACATATCTAAAATGGGGACTTTTGGTACTAATGTAGGTATGGCATTTCAGATAAAAGATGATTTATTTGACTACGAAAATGCGGCTATTGGAAAGCCTACAGGCATTGATATTCGAGAAAGGAAGATGACTTTACCAGTCATTTACGCGCTCAATCAGAGTAGTTCATCAGAGGTGGCAGCGATTAAAAAAATGATTTCGGATAGTGAAAAAAAATCTACTAACGTGAAAAAAGTAATTGAATTTGTAGTAGCAAAGGGGGGTATTGATTATGCGAAGAAAAAAATGAATGATTTTCTCTCAGAAGCTATTGCTGTCCTTAAAACTTACCCAGATTCAGTTTACAGAAATTCATTAGAGCAGCTTCTCGCTTTTACCATCGCTAGAAAAACATAACTTTATTTTTCACCTCATGGTACCTCGTTCATTATGAAAAGTTTTATTGGAGATCTTGCGGATCAATTGCTTACAAAATATCGGGATCCAAGAAATCTGACAGTGATTTTCCCCAATAGGAGGGCAGGACTTTTCTTACAGCAAGAATTTGGAAAAAGGATTAAAAAACCTATTTGGCTGCCTCACATTTCGAGTCTTGAGGATTTTATTTTGGCCCATTCTCAATTTGAAAAAATAGAAAGTTTTGAATCAGTCCTATGGTTACATGAGGTTTACTTAAATCATCAAGAAAAAGGAGAGTCCCTTGATAAATTTTTCTTTTGGGGGGAGATGATCATAAAAGATTTTGAAGAAATAGATCAATATGGAGTGGACGCCCATCAAATTTTTACAAGCATAAAGTCTCAAAAGGAGCTCGATCAAGAATTTTATTTTCTTTCAGAAGAAGATAAAAAAATAATCACTTCTTTTTGGGCTACCTTTTTACCGCAAAGTAGCAAAAATCAAGATATATTTTTGGAGACATGGAAAATACTTAAATCCATATATATTGAATATAAGTCTTTATTGACGGCAAAAGGGAAAGCATACATTGGGATGATTTACGCGGACTTTTTAGCACATTTATTAGCAGGTGATTATTATGATAAAGGTCAGTTAATTTTTGTTGGATTTAATGCATTAACAGCCGTTGAAGAGGGTATTATAAAATATTATGTTGAGCATAAAGGGGCGGAGGTGCTTTGGGATACAGATGCTTATTATCTACAAGATACGACCCAGGAGGCAGGCTACTTTCACCGTATGTATAAAAAAGATGAGATTCTAGGTAACACTTTTAAATCAAAGATCCCTAAACACATAGATCAACCCAAATTAATGACCGCTGTCGGTGTTTCCTTGGAAGTGGGTCAAGCCAAAGCTTTGGGTGAAAAATTGTCAATTTTAATGTCAGCACCACATTTCAAATCTGAAAATGTAGTTATTGTTCTACCCAATGAATACATGCTATTTCCTGTTTTGCATGCATTGCCCAAGGCGTTGAACGAGATCAACATAACCATGGGCTTTCCCCTCAAAGATACGCCTATATATGCCTTATTAGAAAGTATATTGATGCTTCAAAATACGCGTAGACCTACGGCCCATGAGGATATTTTCTATCATAAACCCGTCATCGCTATCTTGGAGCATCCCTTGATTTATGGGTTGGACGTCACTCGTTTCAAAGAGTTAAATGCTAAAATCAAAAAGTACAATTTAGTTTTTGTGGGGGGCAGTCAGATTCCATTGAACTCACCCTTATTGAAATTAATATTTTCGAAGCCAGAAAATCCATTAGATTATCTCTTAGAAATTCTTAAATCATTTGAAGATCAATCAGAAATAGAAAAAGATGGTCTAGATAGTGCCTTTATTCATAAATATTATCAGCATATTTTTCAATTGAGAGAAGTACTAGGAGTACAAGTGGATCTCTTATCCTATGAATTTTTGATCCAATTATTTCAAAAAATTTCGAGAAGTTTGAAAATACCCTTTTCAGGAGAGCCTTTAAGAGGGGTCCAGATCATGGGTATATTAGAAACAAGGAATCTAGATTTTGAATATGTTTTTGTATTGAGCATGAATGAAAATGCCTGGCCTGCACCCCCACGAAGTGGATCTTTTATCCCCTACAATATAAGAAGAGCGTTTGACTTACCTACCCATGAACATCAAGATGCGATATATGCTTATTTGTTTTATCGATTGTTACAACGTTCTCGGGAAGTAGTTTTTTATTATAATACAATTTCAGAATTCAATGTGAATGGAGAATTGAGTCGTCTGGTAAAACAACTGGAACTTGAGTCGGTTCATTCGATCAAAAAGAAAATATTAGCGAATCCCATTGCACTCCCTGTTAAGAAAGAAATATCAGTGAACAAGGATTATTCGGTTATGAAAAAACTAGCAAGGTTCACTTTGGATTTTAAGAATTCCTACATGAGTAGATTGACTCCATCAGCGTTAGATACTTATCTCTATTGTAAACTCAGATTTTACTATAAATACATCGCAGAACTGCACGAAGAGGAGCAAATTCAAGAAGAAACAGACGCTATGATTTTTGGTAATATTCTTCACGATGCTATGGAAATTTTATATCGCCAATTCATGGTTGTACAAAAGACATCTATTGTGGGTGCTCCACATTTCTTTTGGTTAAGAGAAGGAGTAGATGGAGTCATTAATGAAGCGTTTCGCAAGCATTATCAAATTAAAGGAGACAAGAAAAAAATAATGATTGAAGGCAGAAATATCATTGCTGCTGAAATAATAAAAAAGATGATCAATAAAATATTGGACATAGATGAAAAGTATGCACCATTTAAAATAATAGGCTTAGAGTCAGGTAGTAAAGACGGTTTCTCTATTGACCTGCCGATTCACGTAAATGGTAGGAAGCAGATGATCGGTCTAAAGGGTAAAATTGACAGAATTGATTTAAAGGGGGGTGTATTGAGGGTGTTAGATTATAAAACGGGTAAGGATGAGAAAACCTTCGAGACCCTTGCTTCCCTCATTGATCCCGAAAACGATAAAAGAAATAAAACCGCTTTTCAAATATTTTTCTATAGCTATCTAGTACAAAGCGGATACAAAGATTCGTACGAGCGTATTGAACCTAGTATATTTAATAGTAAGCATCTTTTTGAGAAAAAATTTGATTGGAAATTGACTCAAAAAGAGAAGGGTCAAGCAGAAATCCAAGTACAATCATTTGGACAGTACAGTGATGGTTTTGAGCAAGTTTTGAATGAGTTACTTACCGAAATTTGGGATACTGAAATTCCCTTCGATCAGACACATGATATTAAAAAATGCGAATATTGCCCGTACAGTGGGATTTGTAAGCGTGTTTAGTATATTTTCATTTTTCGGTATCAAAAATCTTCACGCTATCCCATAAGTGTTGACAGTCATTTATAAAGTTCTTGTGTGCTTCATGTTCCTGGTATATATCATGCGCCTCTTTATCTTGAAAGGTGACCACTAGAGAAACGGTATAACTTCGCTCAATGATTGGCCTATCTGTTGATGCAGGAATTCCAACATGATAGGTATCTATACTATCTACTTGATCAAGGAAAGAAATCGTGCGGTTTTTAAAAGCATTTACCTGCTTATTCGATGTATCTTTAAACCAAAAAAATACCATATGCATAAAATTACTTTGACTTTCTTTTTTCTTAGTGATCATGAGTGAGTTTTAAATCTTGAATACAAGCACCTAACTTCTGAGGTTCTTAAGATGAAAATTATTCAGATACTTTTAAAAGTACTTTAAATTTTCTAGCTACTAAATCTATTTTTGGTTTTGAAACACTCAAGACATAAGGCTGATAAGGATTCTTTTTTTCATAATCTTGATGATAGTCTTCAGCGGGATAAAAAGCGACCAGAGGTTCTATGAGCGTGACGATAGGACTGACAAAAACAGGACTTATATCTTTTATTTTCTGATTCACTATTTCTTTTTGAGATTCATTATGATAAAAGACCACTGATCGATATTGTTTTCCAACATCAGGCCCTTGTCGGTTCAATTGTGTAGGATCATGTGCTGTAAAAAGAATGTCTAACAAAATTTCAAAGCTAATTTTACTGGGGTCATAATATATCTGAACAGCTTCTGCATGCGCTGTCTTGCCCGATGAGACAAGATCATATCGAGCATTATTTTTTGTACCACCAGTGTATCCAGAAATGGCCTCAATGACTCCGTCAATTTGTTCAAATGAGGCCTCAATGCACCAAAAACAACCACCTGCAAAGGTAGCCGTATCTAGTTTTATGTCGCTAAGAAATGCTTTGGTAATATTTTTATTGCGCTTTTGAGAGTCAGAGGCATTGGAGACACATGAAGAAGAGAACATGAGGTCAAATAATAAGATTAAGGAAATAAGTTTTAATGAATGCATATGAAAATTAAAATAGAAAATCAAAAACTAAAAAAATTGCCGTTTAAATAATGCTACTAAAATAAATAATAATCTTATCTCTAACGATTTTTTGCTCGCTTTATTTCTAATAATCACCTACGCTTTTTTCCGTGGAAAGGCTTGTGATATGCTCTTTTTTGATCGGGATTGTAATCTGGAGCTACACCTAAAATTTCAGGAATTTCGGCTTTATCTATGGTTCTCCCAATGAATTTCTCAATATCACCAAATTGTCTTTGTTCCTTTTCATTAATAAAGGTAAAGGCAACCCCCTTGGCCGCTGCTCTAGCGGTTCGCCCAATTCTGTGAATATAATCTTCTACATCATTGGGGACATCATAATTGATAACCAATTCAATGTCTTCAATATCAATCCCTCGAGATAATATATCAGTTGCCACTAGAATGGTTAATTTTTTCGCTTTAAATAAATTAAGTACTTCACCTCTTTCTTTTTGATCAAGGTCTGAATGTATTTCAGCTACTGAAAATTTTAATTTTTTTAGCGATTTGGTCAAATTTTTGGTATTGTCTTTGGTCGAACAAAAGACAATGACACTTAAAAAATTTCCAGCACTCAGCACATGCTCTATCATGGGGATTTTTTGGGTATCATGCACCACAAATCCCACTTGAATAATCTTGTCAGCAGGTACGGAAACGGCAACATTAATTTCTTCAGGATTATTCAATACTTCCTTAGCAAGTGTTCTCATCTTAGGAGGCATCGTAGCAGAAAACATCAAATTTTGACGTTTTTTGGGTAGAAATGAAATGATTTTCTGAATGTCTTGATGAAATCCCATATCAAGCATACGATCCGCTTCATCGAGTACGAGAAAACGTAAACTTTCCATATTAACATAGCCCATTTTCAGATGGGCGATCAATCTTCCGGGTGTAGCCGTAATTACCGATGCGCCCTCAGAAAGGGCTTTTTTCTCTTGAGCAAAGAGATCCCCATCACCACCACCGTACACTGCGATGGAGTTTACCCGTGTAAAATAGGAGAGACCTTGCATCTGCTGATCTATTTGAATGGCCAATTCCCGAGTGGGAACAACGATTAAACATTTAGTTGCGTCAGGTTCATTTTTAGATAAAACGTCATTGATAATGGGTAGTAAAAAGGCAGCAGTTTTTCCCGTACCTGTTTGGGCAGATCCTATAAGATCTTTGCCGGCTAAAATAACGGGAATTGCTTGCTCTTGGATGGGCGTTGCGGATTCAAAACCTATTGCATCAATGCCCTGCAATAAGTCTAGATGGAATCCTAGTTCACTAAATTTCAATGCTTTTTCAAATTATATTTCCTCAATTTAGACAATATGTTTGGCATTACATCAGCGCGGAACTTTCATTCTTTGAGATTCTCAAAAAATTGTTGATATTATGTAATTGTAATGTGGATAAAGTACTTGATATCTTTATATGCTGTTAATAGATATGTTGATAATTTCTTTTAAAAAAATTCAATTAAATTGTATTAATGTTTTTGAACAATTTTAGTTCCACTAACTTTAGCAAGTTAAATAAGTAAACTCATGGAAGCCAAAACAGTTAAAAATTCTCAAACTACCATTACTGAATTAATGATCCCCTCTTATGCAAATTTTGGTGGAAAAATACATGGGGGTATCTTATTATCCATAATGGATAAGACGGCCTATGCATGCGCAAGTAAGCATGCGGGTAATTATTGTGTGACGGTATCGATTGAAAATGTTGAGTTTCTTCAACCTGTTGAAGTAGGAGATTTGGTTTCGTTTTATGCTTCGGTCAATTATGTAGGTAAATCATCTTTGGTTGTGGGCATGAAGGTAGTAGCTGAAAACGTTAAGATGGGCACAGCCAGACATACCAATTCATCTTATTTTACGATGGTGGCCAAAGGCGATGATAATAAGACTGAAATGGTACCTGAATTGGTATTGGAAGAGGAGATAGAGGTTCGGAGGTTTCTTGAGGCTTTAAAACGCAAGGAGTTTAGTGCTGCATTCAGAGATAGAATGCAAGATGTGAAATCGGCTTTTTCAAGAAGAGATATGGATCTTTTGAGTGAGGAACGTTGTGTGGTAGGCTTTATTTAAGATTTGTGTAAGTGGCCCCATTTGTTAACACCTAACCATTGAAATCGAATTAAATATATTTTAGATCAAATAAGATTTATTTAACACTTTAAGTCAATTGGGCTTCTATTTTTTCGCTCAATACCGACTTGGGGACTGCTCCCACTTGTTTGTCGACAATTTCTCCACCTTTGAATACAAGTAGGGTAGGTATTGATCGGATACCAAATTTGGCAGAAACTTCAGGGTTGGTGTCAACATCTACTTTCCCAATGATGGCTTTACCGTCAAATTCATTAGCTAACTCTTCAACCAAGGGTCCAATCATTTTACATGGGCCACACCATTCCGCCCAAAAATCAACCAATACAGGTTTTTCTGAGTTGATGATCTCCTCAAAATTACTATCTGTTATTTCTACTGGCTTTGACATAAGATTTTTCTTTAACCTATTGTTTATTAAAATTTTTTTGAAGCTGTAAACTTAAACAATTTGTTACCTCAATTAATAATATGAGTACTACTTTAACATAAATTTTTTTAGTTTAGCAGTACTTTATAGTGAAGGTCATCCATTGATTCTATTTTTTTTATAAGTGCATAGTTCGGATCAATGGTTACGCTTCGACTGAGCATTTCTACATTGATCATGCGGTCTTCATATCGGTTATAAATATTTAATTTGATCATACAATTCCCAGGGAACTCCTCGCCCAATTTTTGTAGTTCATCAATGAGATCATCATTAATAGCTTGAAGGTTTACTTGAATTTCGAGTCCCTTGATGGCCTTTTCTTTAATGTCTCCTAAGTATTCCATATTGGAGATTTTAAATTCTAGTTCTTCACTTTTCCATCTGTTTTGAACAGATCCACTTAGGGATAAAAACCAGCCCACTTCTAAGAAACTCTTAAACTTTAAATAGGTATCTGAAAATAGGAAAAAGGTATGACTGTCACTATAATCTTCAAAGGTAAATTGACCAAATGGGCTACCTTTTTTAGTCATTCTATGTTGCACTTGACTGATAATTCCCCCTATTTTGAATATATGGCCTTTGACTAATGAGAGATCTTTTAGGTCACTGATTTTTCCTTTAGTAAGGAAACGCATTTCAAATTTGTACTGGTCTAAAGGGTGTCCAGAGATGTAAAGGCCGACTAAATCTTTTTCAATATTTAGTTTTTCTATCTCTCCATACGGAGCCACTTCACCTACTTTTGGTTTTGATAGTCCCTTATTTTCCCGACCTCCAAACAATGATCCTTGTGCACTTAAAGCTTCCTGCTGAACTTTATTTGCATAGGAAATGGCTCTTTCTATCAATGAGCTCCCTTCCATATCAGGCTCCACATATTGCCTTCGGTGATAGGCGGGGAAGCAATCAAAACTACCAGCTTTTGCCAAGGCTTCAAATGATTTTTTGTTCACTGCCCGAAAATTCACCCTGACTGCGAAATCAAAGAGATCCTTGAAGGGTTCATCTTTTCGTTCAGCCACAATAGCTTGGACTGCCGCTTCACCAGTACCTTTAATGGCTCCGAGGCCAAATCTAATTTCACCAGCTGAATTCACTGTGAAATGCTGATCAGATTCATTGACATCAGGACCTAAAACTACGATATTTTGATTTCGGCATTCTTCCATGAAAAAAGTGACCTTATCAGTATTGTTTTGATTATGAGTCAACACGGCCGCCATATATTCAGCGGGATAATTGGCCTTAAGATACCCAGTTTGATAGGCTACCACAGAGTAGCAGGTACTATGAGATTTATTGAAAGCATAGGCAGCAAAAGCTTCCCAATCCTTCCATATTTTTTCGAGACTGGTCTGATCATAACCCTTCAATTTGGCTTGATTTATGAATTTTGGTTTGAGTTCTTCAAGTAGCTTGAATATTTTCTTGCCCATGGCTTTCCTCAAAACATCTGCTTCTCCTTTACTAAAGCCAGCTATTTTTTGAGAGAGTAACATGACTTGCTCTTGGTAAACAGTGATGCCATAGGTCTCTGCCAGATATTCTTCCATATCCGGTAAATCATAATGAATTTTTTCTGTACCATGCTTACGACTGATGAAGTTGGGGATGTATTCCATCGGCCCGGGGCGATAGAGCGCATTCATAGCAATTAGATCTTCAAATTTATCAGGTCTTAGGGCTTGAAGATGTTTTTGCATACCAGGAGACTCGAACTGAAAGGTTCCGTTGGTTGCTCCTTTCTGATATAATTCATAGGTAGCTTTATCATCTAAAGGGATGAGATCAATGTCAATTTGAATACCATTCCTTTTGTCTATGTTTTCAACCGCTGTTTTAATGATAGAAAGCGTCCTTAATCCCAGAAAGTCTATTTTCAGCATACCTGCTGATTCTACGACACTATTATCGAATTGGGTGATGAGCAATTCAGAATCTTTTGCCCGAGCCATGGGCACATAATTGGACATGTCTTCAGGCGTGATGATCACCCCACATGCATGAATCCCTGTATTCCTCAGGGATCCCTCTAAAATTAAGGCTTGATTTAATACCTGAGAGGGTAAATCACTCCCCTTCTGCATAGAATTGAGGCTAGGAACCTCTTTCAATGCTTGTATAAAATTAGTTCCGGGTCTTTCGGGAATCAACTTGGCAATTTTGTCCGTTTCTGATAGGGGTAACTCCATAACACGACCAGCATCTCTTATGGCAGATTTAGGCGCCATTGTGCCGTAAGTAATGATTTGGGCTACTTGATTGAATCCATATTTATTGACAACGTAATTGATTACTTTTTCTCTACCTTCATTGTCAAAATCAATATCAATATCGGGAAGTGAGACCCGATCAGGATTTAAAAAACGTTCGAAAAGTAAATTATAAGTAATCGGATCTACATTCGTAATGCCAATACAATAAGCGACGACACTACCTGCGGCAGAACCTCGTCCAGGTCCGACAGCGACACCCATTTCACGCGCTTTTGAGGTTAAATCTTGGACGATTAAAAAATAACCAGGATAGCCCGTATTTTGTATGGTTTCTAATTCAAAATCAATGCGCTCTTTTAATGTTTGGTCGATCTGATCATATCTTTTTTCCGCACCTTTGTAAGTGAGGTCTCTTAAATAGGCATTTTCTCCACGCTTTTCACCGTCTGATTGATCTTGTTGGTTTAAAAAAGATTCAGGAATATTAAAGTCGGGTAATAGCACCTCGCGCTCCAACTCAAAATGTTCTATTTTGGAAACCAGCGCACTAATATTTTCTATGGCCTCAGGAAGATCATCAAATAAGACTTTCATCTCTTCTTGACTCTTAAAAAAATATTGATCGTTGACCATTCCATATCTAAATCCACGTCCTTTACCTATGGGTGTACTTTGTTTTTCATTTTCTTTAATGCAGATCAGCACATCATGGGCCTTTGCATCTTCTTGATTCAAATAGAACAATTCATTCGCAGCGATGGTTTTAATATCATAGGATGAAGAAAATCGATTTAATATTTGATTCAGATGGTCTTCTTCAGGAATACCGTGCCGGTTCAATTCGAGATAAAAGTCATCACCAAAAGCATCCTTCCACCATTTTAGGGCTTCTTCTCCCTGAGTCTCACCCACATTAAGAACTAAACTTGGAATCTCCCCTCTCAAACCACCACTTAGCGCGATTAATCCTTCGCTATATTCAATAATTAGGTCTTTATCTATTCGGGGATAAAGGCCATAATTACCTTCGATATAGGCAAGTGAGCTGAGCTTGACTAAATTTTGATAACCCTTTTTATTTTTGGCTAAGAGGACTTGTTGAAACCTTTTGTCAGGACTGTCTTGGGTGAATTTTGTCTTTTTTCGTTCTTCGGCTACATAAAACTCACATCCTATAATAGGTTTTATACCGTACTTTTTGGCCAAGCGAACAAACTTAAAAGCGCCAAATAAGTTGCTTAAATCAGTAATCGCAACTGCACTCATCTTGAGAGCAGTTGCTTTTTCAAAGATCCCATCGAGTTCGGGAGTTGCTTGAAGTACGGAGTATTGAGAATGGAGGTGAAGGTGCGTGAATTCACCTTTACTTAGCGCTTGCGTATCTCGGGTTTTAATAACGATTTCTTTTTCCTCAATGACGGAGAAATTTGCTTTTTCGAGTTCTGGAGCCTGATATTTTATATCCTCTTTTGGGATGGGTTCAAACGGTTCAAGGATTTCCCTGCGGAGACATTCAAAAAAAGATTTCGCAGTAGCGTCTACATCGTAGGCGGCATCATGTGCATCTCCAAAAGATGTCCCAAAAAGTTTCTCATAAAGTTCAATTAATTTAGGTGCTTTTAATCTACCTCCGATTCCTCCTCTTAGTTGCATGAACTCTTTGGTTTGAAAACAGGTGTCTATGCTCGGAAAATCGGCAAGAAAATTTTGGGAATTACATCGAAAAAACTCAGCACCCACAATTTTATTGTCAAAGTCAATATTGTGACCGACAAGGACTTGTATGTTTTTGAGCTCTCCGGCAAACAAATCAAGTACCGATTTGAGTGAATCTCCTTCAAGAAGAGCTCTTTCAGTACTTATACCATGAATTTTTTGTGCATTGAAGGGAATGGTGTAGCCCTCTGGTTTGATGATTTTATTTCCGTGAGACTTTAAGTTACCAGAAGCATCATGCACTTGCCATGCAATTTGAACTAATCTAGGCCAGTTATCAACTTCTTCTATAGGCGCATTCCTACGCAGAGGAAGTCCGGTAGTTTCAGTATCAAAGATTAAATACATGATTGGTTTTTAAAGTATAAAGTCGCGGCTGTCTACCATAAAAAATTATTATTTAGTACTCTTTGAAATAGAGTCATTAAGTTGTCTGTTTTGATAGTTAAATTGATAATTTTATCTTAATTATTGACGGTTCCTAATTATTCTGAGAGTGTCACGGTTCGTGTTACTTCGTTGAAAGGGCCTTCGATCAGTACGCCATCAGCATCGATCAGCTCAAGCTTTATTGTGAGTATCCCGGGCGTTAATCCTTGGATATAGTAAGGCACCCATTCATCGATCATAAAGACTTCATCATTTATAGTGGCACGGACCTTATTCCCGTTTGGGCCAAGGGTAACATTGATGAGAAAAAAGTCAAGTAGAATGTTATTGATATCACTTCCTTTGTAAGTCCCTTTGGGACGGCTATAAAACATATGAAGCCCTTTTTCATCAAATTTATAAGGAAATGCTTTTGAACTTTCAGCATCAAAAGTGGTAATAATGAAGGAATTTTCATTTTTGACACTTTCATGGTAGGAGCGCGAGAGAAAAGCGAGGGCCACATATTGACCTTTTGGTAAGTTTTTTTGCGCCATTGGATCATAATGGGCTGAATACGGTTCATTATCTAGAATAAGGTGAATGTGCTGTCCATTTGCCGAATTTGCAATACCCCGTTCATTCGCATCTGAGGTCATCACACCTAGCTCGTAATTTTTTACATCAAAATTAAAATTGATCAAATAACTCGTATCTGTTGCGGTAAAGTTTATATCTGATAAGTTCAATTCCGAATCCAGATAAGCTGGAGAAGAGGGTGCTTTGACCAATTGTATCTGGGGCTTTGATACTATTTTTTCAGTCTTTTCAGACTCTTTTTTTGGTTTACAAAGGGTGATAGAGAAGATGATAAGAGTACAAATTAATATGTTTTTCATGAAGAATTTTGGTTTGAGGTATCTTAATAATTTTAAGTAACCAAAAATACATAATTTCGGGGGTAATTGAAAAGCCTTTTTGATTCTTGTGTAGGACTAAATAGAATAGTTAAAATGAAAGATGATCGTAATTGATTCATAAATAATTTTCACCGCGAATATCCTTTTTTAAACCAAATTTCATTTTATATAAATCAGTTTTTGCTCACTTATTTTGAGGTGTAAATTTATATTTAGAGTGTATTTAAAAATCGCATCACATCTATATCATCTGCATAGTCTGAAATTTCAGGGACTTGGGTTTGTCCAAAAGGAATGAAATTCTTTGACGGCTGACTCGATACTGTACATTGAATTTTTTCCTGATTTTGAGTGAGATATTGATCAACTTCAGTTAGATTTTGATATTGTTGGTAGTATAACACAGAAATCGGTGAGGTGAGGGCTTCTGATTCAGTGAGCAGCAAAAAACCTGCATCCAAATGAGTGACCCCATTGACTAGATAAATGGATTTATTATATTCATAATTATTATGGTATTTAAAGTTGTCAGCAACTTTTTTAAAAGGTGCCCATAGATCTAAAAGATTTAAAAAATGATAATCTTGAGGAATCCATATTTTGGAGACATTTCGGCAACCTAACCCAAAATAAGTAAAGACGTCTTTGCCTAGTTTCATGAGTTCACTATCTGTTTCTTTACCATTTAGAATAGCTACAGAGGTGCGGTTTTTTCTGATAATATGTGGGTATTTTCCGAAATAATAATCAAAATACCTGGCGGTGTTGTTGCTACCCGTTGCAATCACTGCATCCATAACTTTGAGCTGCTCACAAACATCAATCTGGTCAATGAAGGCAGGTTCAATTTCACAGAGTTTAAGGATGATCCATTGCATCAAAAATAAATCTTGACTGCTCAATTTTATCGCTGCTTTATGACCCGACAAGAGTACGCATATCAAGTCATGAAAACCCACCAAAGGTATGTTTCCAGCCATAATCAAACCAATGATTTTTTGTTTTGGTGGCTTAAGGTCATAACCATTCAGCCAAGTTTTCATTTTGACGGGATCAGTTAAATGAATAAGTCCCGATAGGGCTTGTTCAACATTGGATGTATCAAACCAACGATTGTTATTTGCGGCTTGCGTTATAATTTCAGCCCGTTCGAAGGCCGATAGTTCAATTAGAACTTGATTTAATTTGATAAAAGCATTAAGGCGTTCTTCCAATTTCATAGATCCATGGTATTTTCATGACAAAGGTAAGAATTGAAGAGTTGATCAGACCTAATTATTTTTGTAACTAATCTTATTTTATTACAAAAATGGGTTTTCAATAAAGATTTTAAATAACAGCGGATCTCCGGTGATAAGTTTTTTGGTCCCATCATTTTATGATTGGGAGACTTTATTAAATTATTTTTTGAATATCTTTAGATAAATTAATTTACCTTAAGCTAAGACGGGATCAAAAAGCAGCCTATGAAATTGTTCAAATATCTAATAGTCTCTTTGTTTCTTACACATCAGTTCG
>MDTB01111390.1_pt1 | contig 23238 bp, 20 predicted proteins | sample 811161 | NCBI WGS metagenome assembly MDTB01 (sample SAMN05326650, study PRJNA326480) | marine metagenome | isolation source: seawater | place: Mediterranean Sea | collected 2009
AAAGCGTCTTTTCCGAATTAATTAATAATTTTCTAGAAGTGCGGAAATCTACAAAACTCATATCAAGCCGACTATCGCCTGAAGATACCGTGCCGCAAAGCGCTTTTTACACTAGCCCAACCAAATGGCATTTGGCTCACACAACTTGGTTTTATGAGCAATTCATCCTCCAACCTTTTTTATCGAACTATGTTGTTTTCGAAAAAGACTTTAATACGCTTTTCAACTCATACTACACGTCTATGGGGGACTTATACGATAGAAAAAAAAGAGGTTTGGTAACAAGACCGACCCTTTGTGAAGTTTTCAAATACCGCGATCATATTGACGGAAAAATTATAGATCTATTAACTAATTACACCGGGGAAAATTCGGAAATTATTGCTTTAAGGATGACCCTAGGATTACACCATGAACAACAACACCAAGAACTTATCCTAACTGATATAAAACACCTCCTATGGCAGAATCCAACGCTGCCGGTTTTTCAAGCTAAAAATGGAGGCGAAATCTGTGACGCGTTTACCAAGTACAACACTGGTAACATTAGTGTAAAAGGAGGAGTTCAAAAAATAGGTGCTAATGCACAGGAAGGTTTTTGTTTTGATAATGAGATGCCTCGCCACCGGATATTCTTAAATGATTTTATAATCTCCTCAAAAGCGATTACGAACCAACAATATATAGAGTTTATTGATGATAAGGGATACGAAAATCCCTTGCTTTGGTTATCAGATGGATGGGAGAAAAAAAATAGATATTGCTGGACCGCTCCCCTTTACTGGGAATTATTTGAAGATGAATGGAAACAGTTTACGCTAAATGGGATAAAAAAACTGAACCTGAAAGAACCAGTGTGCCACGTTAGCTTCTACGAAGCTGATGCCTATTGCCGATGGGCCGGATTGAGGCTCCCAACTGAAGCGGAGTGGGAGATCGCAAGTACAAAGGCCCCAATAGGTCAAAACTTTTTAGAACGCGAAACATTCCATCCACTAGTTGAGCAAAACTCGTCTGAGTTTTTTGGAAACATATGGGAGTGGACCAATAGTTCATATCTACCATATCCGGGCTTCCAAGCGAGTGCCGGTGCTCTTGGGGAATACAATGGCAAATTTATGATAAATCAAATGGTGCTTAAGGGTGGATCCTGTTTTACGCCACAGTCTCACATTAGAGCAACCTACCGCAACTTTTTTTACCCAGAGGATCGTTGGCAAATCAGCGGTATTCGCCCGGTGGTCAATGACGCCGGAAGACTTTAAGATCAGGTTTCAAAAAAAAAAGGCAGTACTGTAGAATTACAATAAAACTTTAAACCAAGGAGATTTAAAATCATGAAAGTAATAAATTTATTAGTAACTTTTGCACTTATGCTAATAAGCGCTTCATCGGCCTTTGCTCTTGATACACAACCCGTTTTAAGTCTAACGGTAGCAAAAAAAATGGCAGATGCCTGCGAGGCAAATCAGGCGGAGTTAGGCTACCGTAAAATTAATATTGCAATAGTCGATAAAGGTGCCCACCTCATTTTATTTAGAAGGCAAAACGATTCGTTTCTTGGAAGTATTGATATAGCTATCCAAAAAGCAAAATCCTCTGCAAGCATTCCCTTTCCTACCAGATTAATAGCAGATATTGTTTATGGCAAAGAAGGCAAACCAGGAAGAGTTCCCGGCTTGGTCCACTCTAAGGATATTGTAGCTTTTGCCGGTGGGCTCCCCATTAAGACTAAGAATGGAATCCTACTAGGCGGAATCGGCGTAAGCGGAGCTAGTGCGGACGAAGATGAGCTATGTGCCCAAGCCGCGATCGACGCAGTAATGGAAGATCTACAATAAAAAAATAACAAATTATCGCGAAGAAAAATTAATATTTTTCTTATAAATGGGATTTCAGTATACGGATGGCTGCGCAAGCAGCCCCGTAGCCATTGTCTATGTTGACCACAAGCAATCCAGAAGAACAACTTGAGAGCATTGACTTCAAAGCTACTTCGCCACCCTTTGCCACACCATAACCAACGGAAGTAGGAACCCCGATAACTGGACAAGAAACCAGTCCACCCAAAACAGTAGGCAGAGCCGCATCCATACCAGCGATTGCGATAACCACAGCCATATGCTGCACTCTCTCAACATTGCTTAACAATCTCCACAGACCAGCAACGCCGACGTCATTTATTAACAAAGCCGATTTGCCGTAATAAGCCAGGGTTCTATTGGCTTCTGCAGCCACTTGTAGATCCGATGTGCCTGCAGAAACAATACCGACCTTAGGATTGCCCGAATGGGTTAATGGTTGACCTAATATTCCAGTTTTTGAAAAGGGGTCGTAATTGATTTTATCGTTTATTGTTTTTGGGAGTTTTTCAAATTTCTCTTGTGACAATTGGGTAAACAGCGCCTTTGTTTTTTTTTTCACTAACTCTGATACTATTTCGGCAATTTGCGGCGCTGTTTTGCCATCACAAAATATTGCCTCATCCAAGCCGGTACGCGCAGCCCTAGATAGATCTAACATGTGTTCGTTGGATAACATATCTTTAATTGAGAAAGGCACTCCCTAATCTGTAATGATCAAAATTAACTTTATAGTCGAAACCTGCGCTGGAAAAAATTCTCTCGGTTTCTAAAGATAACTTTCGCCGTAGATCACTTGTCAATTTGGACATACTTATATTATCTAATTCTATGTAAACACCTCCCGACCTTATTCTACAACGCACCGTTTCAGGCCTAAGATTTTCGTTAATTAACAGCTCCGTTTCATTAATCAAAGTCAAAACATTCCTTTGAATATGTATGCCGGTCTCGACCCTACTAGACAAGCAAGGAGAAGAGGGCAGTTCAGAAATATCTGCTAACCCTAGATTCTTAGCAAGCGCACGAATTTCCGACTTGCCCAATCCAACCTCTACAAATGGATGTCTTACACCGTATTTTTGCGCAGCAGATAATCCGGGTCTAAACTCTTTAAGATCATCTTTATTAGCCCCCGATAAAATTTGATCTTTAGTAAATTTACGAATAGTGGCGTATAAGTTAGTCTTACAAAAAAAACATCGATTAACCGGATTCGAAATATAGTTTTTATCGTTAAACTCATTAGCATCGATAACCTGAAGACTCCAACCCTCCTTAGCAGCTAATACCCTCAATCTATTTGTTGCTTGCGGAGGAACTGATGGCGTTGCCGAGTGAAAGATCTTGACCATTCCCGGAAAAAATCGATGCGCATAAGTAGCTAAAGTTAAGCTATCTACTCCGCCGCTGACGGCAATTGCGAGCGTCTTTTCTCGAACAAAGTTTGTTAGTAAGTTGCTATTTTTCATAAATGTATTACTTTAATACTTTTTTTTTAGAGCCGAACCCAGAGCTTTATTTACCGATAACTCTCTCCCATTTTGCCCTCCATCAACAATACGCAAATCGTCTGCTTCAACTTTACCAGTCAGCTCGCCATCCCTCTCTACTAATTTTACTCTAAATATTCCTTCTTTAGTCTCCACTGTATCGATTTTTCTCGAAAGAGACAAACGATCCATTTTTTGAAAACGCACCCCGATCGTAGTTGTTTCTCGGAAGCAAACTTCTATAACCTCTCTAACCTGCTCGGGTATGCAAATAATATGTATAGAAGTCGCAAATCTATTTTTCTTACCTATCCCTGGGATCTGCATCACATCGAGAACGCCAGAAAGTGATCTCAATTTCTCGATCGCAATAGCTAAATGTTCGGGAGTTTGATCGTCGACCTCAAACTCTATTTTTCCAATTTTTTCACTCTGCGCTACCGAGGATTTTACTTGCGAAAAAACTAGAACCCTCAGTACATTCGAAAACTCTTTAAAGACCTGGGTTCCAAATCCTATCCCGGAGAAACGCAAATTACCCTCACGTTTCACGACTGGATGAAATTCACACAAATACTTCAGTATTGCCGCTCCAGTCGGAGTTACCCGCTCACCGACTACGCCATCATCGTAAACGTCAAAACCTTCTAACAAAAACGAGGTAGCGGGAGCCGGAACTGGCAACTTCCCATGTTGAGTGTCGACTGTGCCTCTGCCCATGGGTATTCTGTCGACTGTCCAACCAGCATTAAGGTTATTTATCAAAATACTAGCGCCCACAACGTCAATAATCGAATCCCATTCTCCTAGTTCATGAAAACTAATAGATTCTATATCTATTTTATGTACGTGACTCTCTGCTTCCGCAATGAACCGGAAAATTTGAGTCGCAATTTCCTTAACTCTGTTATTAAGAGAAGAGCGGTCGATAAAGGTGATTATATCAACAAAACTTCCCGGACAATTCTCACCTAAATATAATTTCGTTGGTGAAGAAACATGGAATTTGCTTCCACCTATTCCATGATGTTTATAGGCCTCTAGTTTAAAAAATACTTCAGCTGGAGCTCCCAAACTTTTTAAATCAGCCAACATATCCGACGCCAGCTCGGGAAAGGCATCTAAGACCGACGAAATGAACATATCTCCGGCTATCCCTCCAACAGGGTTTAAATGAATCCACATAGTTTTAGTTTTTATACCAGAAGCTTTTCATTCTGAACATGACCAAGCATCGGGTAAAGATTACCCTTTTTGTCAAACTTGAATTGCTCGGACTGTCCCATTACCTCAAACTTTTCTGGTCTACTCAAAACATCTTGGAGCATGGGAGAGGACACTTGGATATCAACGACCTCTAGAGTATTTGCAATGCGGACAATTTTTAAATCCTCGTGCTTAACTCGAACCACTGTTTTAGCTGCAAGCTGTATCGCCTCTTTATCCGAATTCATAATGATGGGTATCGCACCCCCGTCTAAATAGGTTGAAGTTATAATATTTGCATAGGTTTTAGGTATGTCTAAATTATTATATAACTTCATCGTTATAACATCAGCCCCGCCTATCCCGGTCGCATTTCCATGAGTTTCTGGAGTCAGATCTAATACGGCAATTTTTTTCACGTGTGGCTTCATATCCCACACGACTCCACGACCATTTCGCCCAGTGATGTTAGGATCCATTCCAGAACCCGAGATGTTTTTTCCTATTTTATCGACTATCAACACGTCAATTTCTTCAAATTGAAGGCTGGGCATAAACTGTTTTGCTAATGCTTGGAGTTCACGCTCTCTATCGAAAAGATTATCAGCTGTTACAGCTTCGAGAATCGCCGTTTCATCTGCCGCATTTTCTAACATTGCCATACCAAACAGGAAGTTTTTGTTGTCAATAATAAATTTTGCAGCTTTTGGAAGTAAGTCTCCGAATACATCCATACCAAATGAATGCAGTGTTGTAGCTCCATCAATCTTACCCATCCCAATTGTTAACATTTTAACAATCCCTGATTCAATTGGCGCTCTAAAACTTGTGTGCGGTTTAACTCTCGGAATAACGATAATACCGTCGGCGTTTGCCGCATGTTTATCCATATAAACCGGCATACCATCAATCTCCCCCAGACACTCCACAGACATATCAGAAACAACCGGACAACCAATGAGCTGCTCCGTTATTCCGTACCCCGCGAGAACCTCCCTTTGACCATCCGCTGTTGCACCTCCATGAGAACCCATTGCCGGAAAAATGAATGGGTTCGCACCTAAACTTTTCAATTGGCCTACAACGGTTCTCGTGCATTCAGCTATATTCGCTACGCCACGCGACCCACACCCGACGGCGATTTTCATTCCGGGTTTTACCTTTTGTTTAATCTCCGGTCGTAGGAATTCTTTTACGACCGCATCAGAAACGCTGCCAAGGCTCTTAGTCTCAAATTTTTGCTTTACTTGGACCATCTTTGGAAGCTCAATATTTAAACCCCCTGCAATATTTACCTCAATCTTTTCGTCGATCACTTTATTCTCCTAATAAAACCGTATTAAAATACTAATGATTGATGCAACACCTCGATTACTGCAAGTTCCCATTTGCTAATCCACGACTTTACTGATAACAATTTCCACTTAGGTGGCAGTATGCCCTAAAATTAGCACAAACTGTTACGTTGGTAAGGCCACTAGGTGAAATTCGACCAAAAATAGTTAAAAAATTTGAACGGGGAATCGAATAATGTCGAAAAAAAAATTAAAGAAAAATCTTAGAAGTCAACGATGGTTTGCTGAACAAACGCTACGCGGCTCGGGTCATAAATCACGAATTTTCCAGCTTGGCTTAACCAAAGAAGATCTTGAAAATAAACCAATAATCGGAATTATTAACACATGGAGTGAGGTTAATCATTGCCATTCACATCTCAAAGAGAGGGCCTCTGACGTCAAAACAGGCATCCTGCAACAAGGAGGCGTTCCAATTGAAATGCCGGCAATTTCACTGGCTGAAGTATTCCAAAAGCCCTCGACCATGATGTACCGCAATTTGCTCGCTTTGGAGACTGAGGAGCTTCTTCGCTCTTATCCCATTGATGGCTGCGTTTTGATGGGAGGCTGTGATAAAACTACCCCGGGCCTACTTATGGGAGCCATCAGCATGAATCTACCTACAATTTTTGTTCCTGCAGGGGCGATGCTGAGGGGCCATTGGAGAGGCCAAACACTTGGTTCTGGCTCGGATATTTGGAAATATTGGGACGAGCTACGGGGAGGTAATATATCTGAAGGGGACTGGCAAGAAATGTTAGAGGGCATTGCCCGTTCTCCAGGAACATGTATGACCATGGGAACCGCTTCGACTATGACGTCAATAGCGGAAGTCATGGGTTTTAGTCTAACTAACGCGTCATCTATACCTGCCCCCGATTCTGCTCACCGCCGAATGGCGACTTACTCAGGAAGAAGAATAGTTGAAATGGTTTGCGAAGACCTAAAGCCATCAGACATAATTACGGAAAAAAGTGTTTATAACGCCATAAAAGCTTTGATGGCTCTGGGCGGCTCTACCAATGCACTAATCCATGTAATTGCCTTAGCCAGACGAAGCACAATTGATTTAAAGCTTGATGATTTTGAAAAAATTGGTCGTCAAACACCTTTTCTGGTTAACCTGCGGCCAGCAGGAAAATATCTTATGGAAGATTTTTATTACGCCGGAGGTCTTGGAGCTCTATTAGAGGGTATGCGGAATTTACTCTACCTTAACGAGCTAACCTGCACGGGTAAATCTTTGGGTCAAAATATAAAGGGATTAAAAATTCACAATCCAGAAGTCATTAAAACTCCCCAGAACCCAATAGAACCGAACGGAGGACTGATTGTTCTAAGGGGGAACTTAGCGCCGGACGGAGCTGTAATTAAAGCGAACGCTGCCGACCCGAAGTTTCACGAGCATGTCGGACCGGCAATAGTTTTTGATAGCTATGACGAGATGGCGAAAAAAATTGACGACCCGTCGCTCGATATCAGTGAAAATACGATTTTAATTCTGCGAAACGCCGGTCCTATCGGTGGTCCAGGAATGCCTGAGTGGGGAATGTTGCCAATTCCCAAGAAACTTGTAAAAAAAGGTATTAGAGATATGGTTAGAATTTCCGATGCTCGAATGAGTGGCACAAGCTACGGCACTTGCGTTCTTCACGTCGCGCCCGAAGCTTGGATAGGGGGTCCGCTCTCGCTCGTTAAAACCGGAGATACCATCGAACTAAGCGTAAAAAATCGCAGTCTGAACCTCAAGGTAAGCGCAACAGAATTTGATGCTCGTCGGAAGTCGCTAAAAAATAAACCTGAAAGGTTCTCTCGAGGTTACGGACGGCTGTTCGTCCAGCATGTGTTACAAGCCAACGAAGGTTGTGATTTTGATTTCCTTGAACCTAGCGGGCCAACCCCGGAACCAGAAATTCATTAAATCTATATATTCTTCGGCGAGGGGTGAATATTATCCACCCAAAACACCCGTTCCGGTTCCTCAGCGTTAGGTATGTTTAAATTTACAACAACGGGATCTTGGCCGCTCCGGCACAATACACACGATAACGGCTGATCCTTCGAGGCATTAATCTCTTGATGGGGAACGAATGGAGGAACGTAAATGAACTCACCCTCGCTTGCCTCCGCAACAAACTCGAGCTGTTCACCCCAACGCATTCGAGCCTTTCCTTTGACCACGTAAATTATACTCTCTACGGGACCATGGTGATGAGCCCCGGTCTTCGCATCAGGCTTTATGGTGACAGTACCAGCCCATATTTTTTCGGCTCCCCCTAGCTTTGTTGTAATCGCAGCTGACCTTATCATACCCGGTGTTTGAGGGGTATTCATATCAAACTCTGAGGCAGATACCACCCTAACTCCGTTATATTTCCATTTATTTGTTTGTTCCATGATGTATATTTTTCAACTTTTTGTCTTTAACGTTTCTAATGAACTCCAGAAGAGCCATTTTTGGAATAGAACTTTTTTTTAAGCGGTCGTGAACCGCCATCCACTCACCACTGTAAGGAGGCTCCTCTACCGCGATTAACTCACAGCCGGAATTATCCAACCTACGTAAGAGAGAGTAAAGGTTTTTTGCGTATGGTAAGGAGTCGGTTGGCGCCACCTGCCAAACTGCTGCACCTGAAAACTGAGGCCTAATAGACCTCCCAAGAACAGCCACTGAGAGTCCGTTCGTATCTTTATGGAGAAACTTTTCTAATTGATCCCTATACACAATAGTGAGCGGTGTATTGGGAGCATAATGAACTGGATGTGAACCGGGAGCCTTATTTGTTTTTGAAACTCTCTCAACAACATCTTCTCCTAGCACCATACTTATTTTTTCCTGGTCAATGACCCCAGGCCTTAAAATTACTGGTCTATCTTCTGTTAAATCCACAATTGTAGATTCAATTCCAATTGAGCAACTCTCAGCCTCGATTATTAAATCAACTTTGCCCCCAAGCTCCTCAAAAACGTCACTGGCCGAAGTTGGTGAAAGTCTGCCAAATCGGTTGGCAGAGGGCGCAACGATACCACTCCCCAAGCCGATAATTAAAGCTCGAGCGATAGAATGAGAAGGCACTCTAATCGCTATAGTTTCAAGATTTCCACAAAAGTGGTTTGCAACATTAGACTTGGCCTTTAAAACAAGAGTGAGTGGTCCTGGCCAAAAAGCTTTAGCAAGTTTATGCGCGGCTCGAGGGATCTCCTCAACCCAATCACTGGCTTCGTCCAGTTTTGACAGGTGTAAAATAAGCGGATGGCCTTGCGGACGAGACTTCACAGAGTAAACCTTAGCCACCGCGTCAACATCATCAGCTTTTGCACCCAACCCAAACACCGTTTCGGTGGGAAAACCTACTATCCCTCCGTTTTTCAGGCACTGGACACCCTCGCGGATTTGCTTATCTATATTCAATACTTTTGCCTTGTATTTCTGATTATCGTTATGTTACTACCATACGATAATTTGTGTACATCAAAATTATTGACACACTATATTGAGTGCCTCTTGATATTTTTTTTTTTGTTCCTTCAACAATTTGTAGTGGTATTTCAGGTGCGTGATTATGTTTTGAGAAATCCCCGCTTTCCAACCAATCTCTAATAAATTGTTTATCAAATGAAAAAGGCAGAGAGCCCAGCGCATAATTATCTTTCGCCCAAAACCGGGAAGAATCGGGGGTTAAAATTTCGTCGATCACAAACAATTGGCCCTCTTTATTTACTCCAAATTCAAATTTTGTATCTGCAACGATTATTCCTCTAGTTATACAATGCCTCCACGCTTTTTTATAAAGCAATAAAGATATCTCTTTGATCTTTGCCGCAAACTCACTCCCGACAAGGTTTTCCATGTCAAAGTAGGAAATATTTTCGTCGTGCTCCCCAACTTTAGCCTTGGAAGATGGTGTAAAGATTGGATCCTCTAGCTTCTCTCCAAGCTTAAGTCCGTCCCTTAGTTTTTGCCCGCTAATTGTCCCGTTCTTCACATACTCTTTCCACCCCGATCCTGCAATATAACCCCGGACTACCGCTTCAATTGGCAATGGCGTCAATCTTTTCACCATTAATGCCCTGTTCGCGATACAACTAATCTCCGATTCCATTATAAATTTTTCCGGTTCAAGCTCTAACCAGTGATGATTTATTGAATCGCCAAACTTTTTAAACCAATATTGGGTCATTTTAGTCAAAATTTGACCTTTTCCTGGAATGGGAGTGGGTAAGACCCTATCAAAAGCCGAAATTCTATCAGTCTGTACTATTAACAGCTTTTCTGAATCAACCCCGTATAGATCGCGCACTTTTCCTCTATGTAATAGTTCCAGACTTTTCAAATTTGTGTTAAATACTGTCGATGCCATGATAATGGTTTATGGTTTTGGATTTATAGACTGCCTTATTTTAAGTGCTTCCTCTTTTGCTATTTCCAAACTTTCACCGAGAACCGTATAGTGTCCCATCTTTCTCCCGCTTCTTGGTTTTCGTTTTCCATACAAATGCAGATGCGCAGATGAAGTGGCGAAAAGATCATACCAGTCTGGCTCTCCTTTGCTCCAAATATCACCAAGAAGGTTAATCATTACTGCCGATGAAGCTCTTAGTTTTGTCGACCCTAGCGGAATTTGGCATAGCGCCCGAACCTGCTGCTCAAACTGACAGACCTCACACGCATCCAAACTGAAATGGCCACTATTATGAGGGCGCGGAGCAATTTCATTGACTAACAAACCATCTTTTTGACTGAGAAAAAACTCCACACACATGACTCCCACGTAATTTAGCTTGGAAGCTAACTGATTGCTGATATTTATCGCTTCTTCACTAACTGATTCAGGAATTGAGGCTGGAACTACACTCATATCCAAAATTCCGTTTCGATGACGGTTTTCGATGATTGGATAAAATGCGACCCGTCCCTTAAAATCACGAACTAAAATAACCGATATTTCTTTATCTAGATCAATAGCCCTTTCTAAGACGCATGGCGTTTTACCGAAACGTTCAAAAGACTTTCCTAGACTGTATATGTCATCAACCAGTGATTGACCTTTTCCATCATAACCAAACCGACTAACTTTTAAAAAACCAGGAAAAAAAGATTCTGTATCTACATTTGTTATTTCTTTATCATTTTTTATTGATAGAAATCGGCTCGTTTTGAATCCGTTTTTTTTTAGGAATTCCTTTTCAAGTATACGATCCTGACTAATCCGTACGGCGCTTTGTTTTGGAGAAACCACCAGTTTTTCCTCAAAAAAGCCCAGAACCTCAGCCGGAACGTTCTCAAATTCCGTGGTGACTCCGCTGCAACTTTTAGCTATATGGTCAAGAGCTTTTTGGTCAGAATAGTCTGCGCAGATCCACTTATTCGCGACACTCCTTGCCGGCGCATCTTCATTCGGATCGATTACCATCACATAATAGCCAAGCTGTTGAGCCTTAATAGAAAACATCTTGCCAAGCTGCCCACCCCCTAACAACCCTAACCAGTTATTCGGCTGAATCATGGTTGTGGCTTTCGTGCTTTTGGCCAAATGGATCGTGGTAACTTGATCGATGAAACTTTTACTCGTTGACTAGTTCTAAATTTGTGTAGTCTCTTCGCTACTTTTTCATCCTGTCTTGCAAGTATTGCTGCGACAAATAAAGCAGCGTTTATGGCCCCCGGCTCACCAATCGCAAAAGAGGCAACCGGAATTCCCTTTGGCATTTGAGCGATGGACAAGAGAGAATCTAATCCTTTTAAACTCTTAGACTCAATCGGCACGCCGAATACCGGCACGATTGTCTTGGCGGCTATCATACCGGGCAAATGTGCGGCTCCACCTGCACCAGCTATTATTGCTACCAAGCCCCTTGATTCCGCGGTCTCAGCGTACGCAAACATTTTATCTGGCGTTCTGTGTGCCGACACAATCTCAGCCTTATGTGGAATGCGCAGCATTTTAAACGTTTGGCAGACCGCCGACATGACAGGCCAATCACTTTTGCTACCCATTACAACCCCGACGTGTCCAGTTCTTAATGTGTCAGCCTGATTCTGACCAGTATTTTTTACCATAACTAACGGTTTCGCTTTGCTATTTAATACTAAGCTAACAAAATAATTACTCAGCTATTTTTGCGGTTGCCTTAAAACTTCATATTGCAATGCAAACATGTCTAATGCCATAGGCTTAATTTTTGGGGCATTCCCAGCTGTCCCAAAAGCCTCAAATCTAGATTTACATATCGATTTTGCAGCCAGCATCGCCTCTTTTAGGTATTTTCTTGGATCAAATTCAGAGGGATTTCTCACAAAAAACTGCCTCATTGATCCGGTCATGGCCAACCTAACGTCAGTGTCTATATTTATTTTACGTACTCCATGCTTGATCCCTTCTTGAATCTCTTCGACCGGAACTCCGTAAGTTTCCTTTAAATCCCCACCATTCGCCCTTATAATTTCCAGCCACTCCTGCGGAACGCTCGATGATCCATGCATTACAAGGTGTGTATGAGGAATTCTCTCGTGAATCTCTTTAATTCGCTCCATAGCTAGAATATCTCCAGTAGGTTTACGAGAAAATTTGTAAGCGCCGTGAGACGTTCCGATTGCAATCGCAAGCGCATCGACTTGAGTCTCTTTGACAAAACTCTCGGCCTCAGATGGATCAGTCAGTAACATATCTTTTGTCAAAGCTCCTTCCGCCCCACTGCCATCCTCCTTACCTGCCTCCATTGTTTCCAGAGAACCCAAGCATCCTAATTCACCCTCAACAGAAACTCCGACTGCATGAGCCATATCTACTACCTGCCTTGTAACCCGCACGTTATAATCATAAGACGCTGGTGTTTTCATATCTTCATGCAAAGAGCCATCCATCATAACGCTAGTAAAACCCGACCTAATCGATCGCTGGCAAACTGCCGGACTACCGCCATGATCTTGGTGCATTACTATTGGAATATCGGGATGCATCTCTACAGCCGCTAATATTAAATGCCTAAGGAACGGTTCCCCCGCATATTTTCTCGCTCCCGCTGATGCCTGCATTATCACCGGGCTTTTTGTTTCCTCGGCTGCCTGCATTATTGCTTGTATTTGTTCTAAGTTATTAACATTAAACGCGGGCACACCATAATCATTTTCCGCAGCGTGATCCAAAAGCTGCCTCATCGAAACTAAAGCCATTATTTTTTTCCTTTAAACTTCATACATTAGTAATAAATTTGAATGCCTCTCATTCCCTTAGTCTAGCAAAGTATTTATCAAAAAATTAGCTGTTTTGTTTTAATGCTCCTTCTCGTCCCCGAGAATTAAGCGCTGCGATGGCTGGAAGAGTTTTGCCCTCCAAAAACTCTAAAAAAGCCCCGCCTGCCGTCGAAATATAATCTACTTTTTTTGTTCCAAACTTATTCATTGCAGCTAACGTATCTCCACCCCCAGCTATGGAGAACGCTTGAGAAGTTTCGATCGACTCTGCCACATTTTTTGTTCCATTAGCAAATTTATCCAATTCGAATACACCCAACGGACCATTCCACACAATTGTCCCTGCCTCTCTTAAGATTTTCTTATACTTTTCTGTCGTTTTTGGACCAACATCCAAAATCATTTCATAATCCAAAATCTTTTCGACTTTTTTTATCTCCACCGAAGCGTTCTCATCAATTTCTTGCGAACACAGCACATCCTCTGGCAAAGGACATGAACCCCCTTTTTCTTTAATTTTTTTTACAATTTCGAGCGCACGGTCCCCAAGCTCTTCCTCAACCAACGATCGACCGACACTGACCCCGTGCGCAAACAAAAAAGTGTTTGCTATACCCCCACCAACGATCAAGTGATCGACGAGGTCCGCAAGCCTGTACAATACAGGCAGTTTAGTAGAGACTTTAGAACCGCCAACAATAGCAACTAGAGGCTTTTTGGGATCATTAAGAGCGCGCGATAGCGCTCGAATTTCGTCCAACATAAGTGGGCCAGCACATGCAACTTTTGCATAATTTGCTGTGCCCACAGTAGTTGACTCTGTTCTATGCGCTGATGCAAACGCGTCGTTTACATAAATATCACACAAACCGGCAATCTTTCGCGATAAAGTAACGTCATTTATTTTCTCCCCTGGGTTAAATCTGCAATTTTCTAACACAACCATCTCTCCTGGCATTACATTGAAACCGTCAAACCAATTTTCAATCAGCCGGACAGGTTTACCTAAACGAGCAGCTAATAAATTAGCAATCCCCAGCAAAGAATATTTTTTATCCCACTTGCCTTCTTTCGGACGACCCAGATGGGAAGTCACCATCAAAGCTGCGCCGGCATTAAGTGCATAAGAAATCCCTGGCATTGTCGCTTTTACGCGCGAATCATCAGTTATCTCCCCATTTTTATTTACTGGGACGTTGAGATCTGCTCGAAAAAAGACTTTTTTATTCGACAGTGATATGTCTGTCATTTTTGGAATTGTCATATCGATAAACTCTGCTCCTCTACGCTACCGAATATAAATGCTTTGCAACATCCAGCATTCGATTAGAGAAACCCCATTCGTTATCGTACCAAGCACAAACTTTTACTAAAGTACCATTGGATACTTTTGTTAAAGTTGCGTCAAAAATTGAGGATGCCGGATTATGATTAAAGTCAATTGATACTAAAGGGGCCTCATTGTAATCTAATATGCCTTGCAATTCGTTTTGTGATGCATACAGAATGGCATCGTTAATTTGGTCAACATCAGTAGCTTTGCGAGTCACAAATGACAGGTCCACTACGGATACATTGATCGTAGGCACCCGAATAGCAAACCCGTCTAGTTTGCCATTCAATTCCGGCAAAACTAGCCCCACGGCAGAGGCTGCGCCAGTTTTTGTAGGTATCATTGACATCGTGGCGGACCTCGCTCTCCGAAGGTCCTTATGAAAAACATCACTTAAAACCTGATCATTGGTATAGGAATGGATAGTTGTCATTAGTCCGCTCTCTATACCAACGCTCTCGTTGAGAACTTTTGCTAAAGGCGCTAAACAATTAGTCGTGCATGAAGCGTTTGAAATTACGTCATGCGAAGATTCAAGGATAGAGTGATTAACACCATACACAATGGTGGCGTCTACATCCGAACCACCCGGTGCGGAAATAACTACTTTTTTAGCCCCTCCAATAAGGTGTTGGGCGGCTTTTTCCCTTGATGTAAAAAGACCAGTACATTCAAGAACTACATCAACCGACTCTTCTCCCCAAGGTAGCTTTTTTGGATCTCTCTCCGCAAAAACTTTGATTTTATGCCCATTTACTATGAGCGAGCTTTCTTCCGCCTCCACGGAACCAGCAAAGGGCCCATGTGCTGTATCGTACCTTATTAGATGCGCGTTCGTCTCTGCATCTCCCAAATCATTTATCGCAACAATTTCCATGTCTTGCATTGAATTTTTCTCGAAACATGCCCTCAAAATATTTCTTCCAATCCTTCCGAAACCGTTAATCCCCAGTTTAATTGTCATTAAATAACTCCCAAAAATTTTAGCTATATGATTTTTTCAACGCGTCTAACTAATTCATCCACTGTTAGCCCAAAATGTGTGAACAAATCTTTGCCCGGACCTGACTCCCCATATTCATCCAAACCAATTATATCGCCCTCTAAACCTACATATTTTCTCCAAAAATCTGTTACTCCAGCTTCTATGGCGACTTTTGGTACTGTTTTCGGTAAAACTTTGTTTTTATAATTCCAGTCTTGGCGATCAAACGTAGTTGTCGATGGCATCGAAACCACCCTTACCGAAATACCTTTATCAGAAAGGGTTTGTTGAGCATTTACTGCTATTGAAACCTCTGAACCAGTCGCAACAATGATCGCCGCCGGGTTCTCCGAATCTACCAAAACATATCCGCCCTTAAATGCCTCCTTAAATTCAAAAATATTTTCAAACTGTGCCGGCAGTGACTGCCTTGATAGCAGTATACTGGTGGGTCCTTTTTTGTTCTCGATAGCAGATAGCCAGGCAACACACGTTTCATAGCCGTCGCAAGGACGCCAAACCATCATATTTGGGATGGCCCTGAGGGAGGATGCATGTTCTATTGGTTGGTGGGTTGGTCCATCCTCGCCAAGACCTATAGAATCGTGAGTGAAAACGTGAATTGTTCGGAGTTTCATCAGTGCCGACATACGCAAAGCGTTTCGAGCATAATCCGAAAACACCAAGAATGTACCACCAAAAGGAATCAATCCGCTATACAGAGCCAGTCCGTTCATTATCCCCGCCATTCCAAATTCTCTGACGCCATAAAATACGTAGTCCCCTCTGCCGTTTCTTTTGGTCACTGGAATAGCGCTTTTGTGCATTGTTAAATTGGACGCAGCTAAATCGGCAGATCCACCTAATAATTCAGGGGTGACTTCCATTAGGTGATCTATTATTTCCTGAGAAGCCTTCCTAGTTGCAATGTTTTTCGGGTTTTTTAAAATAGCGTTTTGTAAATTTTGTTTAAATGAGTCCCACTCATAGGGTAATTCTCGGTTGACCCTTCTTTTGAGTTCTGCTGATTTTACAGGATGAGCTTGAGAATAACTCGCAAACTTTTCCTGCCAGATTTGTTCCCTTTTTTCGCCGTGCTCTGAGCAATCCCATTCTCGGTAAATATGTTCTGGAATTTCAAACTCTTTATACTCCCATCCAATTTGTTTTTTCGCTAATTTGATTTCATCCAAACCAAGTGGTGCGCCATGGACGCCTCCAGTTCCCTGTTTGTTCGGAGAGCCCTTGCCAATGATAGTTTTACAACAAATAAGTGTTGGTTGGTGTGAATTCTCCTTCGCCTCTTTTATAGCCCGATCAATTTCAGTGAAGCTATGTCCATCAATGTCACGGATAACTTGCCAACCATAGGCCTCATACCGTTTAGGGGTATCGTCATCAAACCAATTTTTTATGTTTCCTTTGTCGGAGTCAATCGAAATGCCGTTGTCATCATACAACGCTATAAGTTTACCCAACCCCAAGACTCCTGCCAGCGAAGACACCTCATGCGACAAGCCTTCCATAAGACAACCATCCCCTAAAAAAGCATAAGTATGATGATTTATCACATCGAAGTTTTTTTCATTAAATTCCGCCCCCATCACCTTTTCGGCTAGTGCCATTCCGACAGCATTTGATAAGCCCTGTCCTAAAGGGCCGGTAGTAGTCTCTACTCCCACCGTATACCCGTATTCTGGATGACCCGGCGTTCGTGATCCCAATTGCCTAAACCTCTTTATTTCCTCTATTGACAAATCGTATCCACTAAGATGTAACAAGGCATAAAGCAACATTGACCCATGGCCATTTGAAATTACAAACCGATCCCTATTTATCCAGCTCGGGTTTTTGGGGTTGTGGCTAAGATGATGTCGCCATAGAACTTCCGCAATCTCTGCCATACCCATAGGCATTCCCGGATGTCCAGATTGAGCCCTCTCAACTGCGTCCATTGCTAAGGCTCTTATGGCATTGGCTAATACTTGTCTGTCATTCATTGCTCTAATAACCTATTTAATAATTTTATTGTTACTTATTTGGTAGATCGGCGATTTACATTGATACCAAGATTTTTTAATTTTCTGTAAAGATGCGTTCGTTCTACCCCTGTCAAAGCTGATACTCTGGTGATACTACCTTTTTCATTATCAAGGTGATACTCAAAATACATTTTTTCAAAAATATCCCGAGCCTCTTTTAACCCCAAATCGAAAGGAAGTGTTTGACCAAAATACGATAAACTATTTGAAGATTTCTCCAAAACGCCTTCAACTTCATCGAGATCTATTAGCTCCCCTGTTGCAAGCTGAAGACTTGTTTTGACCACCGCCTCAAGCTGAACTATGTTTCCTGGCCAAAAACCGTTGCGCAAAGCATTTAGCGCTGCTGTCGAAAACCTTTTTGCTCGTATTTCACGCATTTCAATTTCCCGCTCAAGAATTGTGCTTGCAAGCTCTGGTATATCTTCTGGCCTAGAACTAAGGGTCGGAACAACCAAAAGAACTTCCGCTAATAAACTATACAATTCAGTATCAAACTCACCTTTTGCAATCAACGATGAAATACCATCCAAACTCGATCCAATAACTCGCAGCCCAGACGACTGGATATCATTGAGATAATGCTTAACAATCTTTTGATTAGAGGGCCTGAAATGATGCACATCTCTAAAATAAATAACACCGCCAGTGTTAGCTCTTTTAGATTTCACTTTCCAATTTTCTGGATAATCCGAATTAACTAGCTCGATCCACGGCTCTCCAGTGGGATGTAGTTCTTTTGCTATATCATTTGCTTGAAGCCCTGGCTCAGCCAATATTAGGACAGAAGTTCTGTTGCTTTTCAATTTTTCAACTTGTGCTCTAAATCGCTGGACTTTTTTGGACCCTCCCACGAGGGACAACATACTCCGTATTTTTGTTTTTGTTTCTGTTTGTTTGTGTAGGGCCGAAGAAACTACGGTTAAGAGCTTTCTTACAGCAAATGGTTTCTCGAGAAAAGTATGCGCTCCTATCTTGGTGGCCTCAACCGCCGTGTCAATCGTGCCATGACCCGACATCATTATAACCGGCATAGAAAGTTGTCCTCGGGCTCCCCATTCTTTCAAGAGCGTAATGCCATCGGTATCCGGCATCCAAATATCCAATAGCACTAAATCTGGTCTTGTTTCTCGACGAATTTTGCGGGCATCTTCAGCATTGTTAGCTAGTAACACCTGGTACCCTTCGTCCGTGAGTATTTCCGATAATAACTCTCTAATACCACCTTCATCATCAACTACTAATATTTGCTTCATCCTAGGCTATTCTCTTGGGTTTTAATCTTTGTTGGCAAATTGATCTCTATAATCGCACCGGAATGTTTGGCATTTGTAATGTTAATTTTACCGTCGTGTTCTTCCACTATTTTTTTTACTATAGCCAAGCCTAGTCCAGTACCCTTGGATTTAGTAGTAATATAAGGCTCAAAAGCTCGCGACAGAAGTTCAGGCGGAAATCCGTCCCCGTTATCACGAACAATTAGTTTAACATTTGAATCCATGAGGTCCGACCTTATATAAATTTCAGGATTTGCAGTATTTTCTACCGCTTGCTCCGCATTTTGTAATAGGTTATGTATTAATTGCCTCAGTTTTGTAATATCACCTGACATCATCAACGCTTTATCCGAAATATGTAAATTAAATTGCAGCTTTTGGAAATCATAAAGATCTAGCACTTCCCGAATAAGAGAATTAAGGTCTAAAGTTTTAAATATGGGTGCAGGTGACCGCGCATATTGGCTGAACTCATCAACCATACCCTTCAGCTCGGTAACTTGGTTGACAATCGTAGAGGTGGCTCGATTGAGAAAGCTTCTCGATTCTGAGCTTACCTTGTCATGCAAACCGATTTGTAATCTTTCTGCAGATAATTGAATGGGGGTCAAAGGGTTTTTAATTTCGTGGGCAAGCCGCCTAGCCACCTCACTCCAAGCTGCATCGCGCTGTGCTCGTAACAAATGAGTAATATCGTCAAAAACCACAACATAGCCAGCAGCTATTTCAGAAAAAAGTTGCGAACCTCTCAATAGCAAAACTTGCTGTCCCCCATCTGTTTCTAACTCAATTTGTTTTTCCCAAGGAGAAGACGAGGATTTTCTAAAACTTTCGCGTGCGGCAGCTACTACTGGTGCAAGCCACAGCGAACTTGGTCCCGACTCCTCTGGAGATTTTTCAACTTTGCTGTCTATATAGCCTGCACCTAATATTTTTCTGGCGCTTCTGTTAGCGGATTGCATTGCAAAATCCTCATCGAAAGCTATAACGCCTGCAGATAGGTTCGCTAATACGCTCTCTAAGTAACCTTTGGCTTGACTTAATTGTGTTTGGTGTGTTTCAGCGGTAAGCTGTGCTTCTGCAAGTTGTTGAGTCATCGAATTAAAAGAACTCGTCAGCATGCTAAGCTCGTCCCTCCCAGCCACTGGTGAGCGTTTACTAAAATCTCCCTGAGCTACCGCTTTTGTACCGGCAGCAAGAAATCCGAGAGGAGATGAAAGTTTCTCACTAAACAAAACCGCTAATAACAAAGCCGAAAGCAAAGCCAACCCTAAAGCAACTGTTAACGCTAACGTATACAGCCTTTTAAGCCCTTCTCGTGAAAGCGATAGTTTCTGGTAATCTCCGTACATTTGTTCAACCATTGCAGCATCCCGTGCTAGTTGATCTGGTACGGGCTGTATCAACTGAAGAACCTCCATCATACCCATCGCATCATTTAACGGTACAGCTGCCCTTAGCCGAAGACTGTACTCACCCGTCTGCTCAATTACCGCATAATTTTGTTGCCGCCTTACTTTACTCAAAACAGATGGCGCCAACATTTGTGGCAATAGGCTTGCTGGGTCAGAGCTAGAGAAAGATACAATAGCTCCATCCGCATCTATTAAAGCTGCTTCATAAATTCCTGCCTCTTCTCGCAAATCATGCAACATTGAAATTTGCTCTTTAGTTGTTTTTTCTGTCAGATTCAGCGCCATAGTATTTGCCGCCCTTTGGAGTTCCGAAAGACTGGCGTCTAGGTTTAATCTTCCCAAGCTCAAACCGCCCTCAAGTGCTTTATCGACCCTGACATCAAACCAGGACTCTATTGAGCCTACCAAGAATTGCACCGATACAGAATAAATCAGAGCACCTGGTAGAACAGCAACCAAAGAAAAAAGAAGTACTAATCGCAAAGTTAATTTAGCGCCAAAAACTCTGGCTTTGAGCCGTCGCCTTACTCTGAGAAGCTGATATCCAACCAACAGAAGAAGAATTACCACCATTGCCACCCCTAGCCCCAGAAGTAAAGGCAAATCTTTCGCGAAAAGGGCGGTATTCGAACTCGCAGAAGATAGTAGATATAGCATTACTCCTCCGAGAACAAGAGTAATTATGATCAAATACCTCATGCCTTTTGTTTGAAGTAATCTGATTAAATTATTATTATTTTTCACTTTACCACATTCCAAGAAAACCAATTAGAATCAAGATTCCAATCACTTGAACCAATTGCGTTAATCTGAAAGGGTTTAGGTAGACGGGTTTTATCTAAACGCATACGTAGTCGTGCAATATATCGTTTTCCCTCTTTTAAATGGTAATGTCCAATAACTCTCGGTCTGCCAACTTTTCCTAAAACCGCTAACGCATCTTGTAAATTATCAAAGCTTTGATGTAGACCACCATAGGTTAATCGATAGTTTCGAGTTAATGCGTTAAAGCTCAACCCATAAGATTGCGAATATCTAACTAGGTTGGTATTCCAAAGATAAAATGTGTACCAACGCTTGCTGCCTAACTCAAAATCCAACACAAAATGGAGGGCAACGCCTTTTTGTAGAGCCTCCTCTAAAATTCCACTCAAATTAATAGTCAATGAAGCTGACAAATAGTAATCTTCATTGACTTTTTTCACCTCGGCTTCCTGAACATTAATTTCTTGACCAAATGTCAAATTACCCAATGGTGCTAATATGTAAATCAACAAAAATGTTATTCTTAACAAAATTTCATTTTTTTTCATGGAAATTGCGGTAGGATCCTAGCATCGTCACATTAAAATTTATTTAATCACCCATTATTTGACCATTAATTAATCTAAAGCCTAAAGTAAAATCTCTTGCTTTCATTCTCCTTTTTCCTGAAAGCTGTAATTCCTCAATTTGAAGCGCATTTTGACCGCACGTTACAACCAAGGTCTTGTCCTCTTTTACTAATACGGTTCCCGGAATTGCAGCTGGACTGCTGTCCACCTCAATAGCATGCCAAATTTTTAAATTGGTTTTATTCAAAGACGTATAGGCTCCAGGTTGGGGAGAGAAAGCCCTTATAAACCGTTCCACAGCAAAGGCCGGCTCGGCCCAATCAATTTTGGTCTCCGTTTTGATTAGCTTCGGAGCATAGGTTACACCAAAACCACTCTGAACCCGAGGTTTTATAGCTTTACTTTTTATAAGATTCAGAGCTTTAACAATTGCTTTACCACCTTTTTGCCTCAAACGACTTTCAAGCGAACCAGCGGTATCCGAGGATAATATTTTCTCCTTCTCGGTTAAATAAATTGGCCCAGTATCTAATCCTTCGTCCATCTGCATAATACATATTCCTGTTTCCTGATCCCCTGCAAGTATCGCCCTCTGTATAGGCGCTGCTCCCCTCCAGCGGGGTAACAAAGAAGCGTGAATATTTATACACTTATTTTTAAATATTTCTAGTATGCTTTTCGGTATTATCAAACCGTAGGCTGCAACAATCAGATATTCGGCTTCGACAGACCTGAGTTTCTGCTCCACTTCTTGACTTGTTAATGTTTGAGGCTGATAAACAGGTATTTCAAACTTATTTGCCAACATCTTTACTCTGCTTTGTCGTTTCACATAGCCCCTTCCAGAGGGCCTGTCCGGCTGAGTTAATACCAGAGAAACTGGGTAATCATTACTTATCAGATCCAACAAGGCCGATTCAGCAAAATCAGGTGTCCCTGCAAAAATTAGTCTAGGGAGATGATTATGATTGATCATAACTCACCACCCGATCCAATTTGGCAAGTCTTTTCGCAATCCGATCCCTCTTAAGCCTAGATAAGTAATCGACAAAAACTACGCCTTTTAGGTGATCTATTTCGTGCTGAATACAAACTGCAAGGATCTCGGTCGCTTCGATATATTTTTTCTCCCCTCTTAAATTTAAAGTTTCAATTTTAATATATTCAGCCCGAGATACGGTGGCAACTATGTCAGGAACACTCAGGCATCCTTCCTCGACTTCTACCCTACCTTTTTTTTCAATAATCTTTGGGTTAATTAAAGTGTAAAGGCAATCCTTTTTGGGAGATACATCAACCACTATCATTTGTTTATGTACATCTATCTGTGTAGCCGCCAGTCCGATTCCATTGGATTTATACATTGTGTCAGCCATATCTTCGGACAAAATTTTAACATCTTCATTAAAAATTTTGATTTCCTCGGCAATTTTTCGGAGTCGCGGGTTTGGATATTTTATAATTGTTCGCAGTGCCATTTTCTTTATGATTTATAAAAGGTCATTAGATTATCAAAATATCAAACATCTCGTAAAAATATTACAAAAAAATAAGAAAAATTTCATATTAGCCTATTAGTTAAGCGCCAATAACTTGACGAACTAGGGGTGTTTAGGAGATGCTTATTTTCAATCATTTTTTTTGCGATATTAATTTTTTGCCACTTTAAGACATAATCTGTCCTTTAAACAACAGATATCCCTATAATTAATGCAATCCCAAAGCGTATGCCAGATCATTTATTAATTGTCGAATCACC
>MDTB01031225.1_pt1 | contig 23236 bp, 8 predicted proteins | sample 811161 | NCBI WGS metagenome assembly MDTB01 (sample SAMN05326650, study PRJNA326480) | marine metagenome | isolation source: seawater | place: Mediterranean Sea | collected 2009
AACCGACTCGTAATTTTCGTTGATGTAGTCCGCGACTTCTTGTTTTGTTGCCATTTAAATGTACTCCTTATGCTTATTTATTAAGGTTATCGATCTGCTCATCGTCGGATATCCAAGTTAAATCCTTGGAATAAGACCCATCGAGATCGCGTAGAAAAGTCTTCACGTTGCTTTCCGTAAGCACCATATTGTGGTATTTTGTATATCTTTTGTGCAGTGCCTGTTCTTTCGTTGCAGTGTAAACCAGTTTCATCCCTTTTTGAACTGCCATTTCAACGATGCTATCAATACATTTTTTCAAACACCTGTGAGTGTCTTTGGCGTTGGCATTTTTGTCTGTCACAATCCATTCCATAAAAGCAAACTGTGTGCCAACCCCGATGTACAATCCACCTGCACATATTGGCTTTCCATTTATTTCCACCACTATGCCATCGGGCGGAAGACACTCTTTTGGTACAACTCCGAATTCCCACTGTTTCCACCACGAAACTAATGTGTCATAATCCTTATCTCTGTCCCAATTTCTAGTTTGCATATTTTTGTAAAACAATTTTGTTTATGTTATAAGACTTTGTGAAACACATGTCAACACATTCGGCTACTTCATTAGCATCAAGTTTTGGATATTCTTCCCACAACCCTTCACTCATGTCTGTTTGTACAGTATCAGGACATACATCATAAATTTGAATAGGTTTATCAAAAAGATCCTGCTGTGCTTTTTCTATGTATTCTATCAAGGCTTTCTTGTTTTTACAGTACCAATTGTATTCTTGATGCTTAAGGCTACTGTCCATGCCTGCTCTTGTGCCAGATGTGCTTGTAATTACTGCAATTTTTTTTGGTTCGTTTTTGTATCTTTCGATGATAGACTTTAGCATTCGCAATTGACTGTCCTTATCATAAGCGTTTAGCACAATGTATTTAAAATTTGACATCTGTTGTACAATCACGTCACAATCCTTGTCAATATCCAATCCAGTCGATTTGGATATACCATAGCACAAATAATCTTTTGATTTATAGAGATCAAAAACGGCTTTGCCAATACCTCTGGTATGACCAGTGATGAATATTCTAGGTTTTTTGCTTTCGAGACTCATACGTGTCAACTAAATTGTCCAGCCCTTCGAAACATTCCGAATAGTGCTGGTAATATTTTTCAAACTTTTCTTTAGTATACTCTGATTCTTTGAAAAAGTCAATTAATAACGTGGTTCTCTCTCCTGTATTACTATTAAAACCATTATGCAATTGAATGTCTGGTTGAAATACATACGCCTCACCTGTTTTCCAAGTCATTAGTTCTTGCTTTTTTGTACCAACGTTCATCACATACATGCCACTTTGATCTCCACCTCCGTCGTCCAAACACATCTGGTATCTCCAACCGCCTTCACTGTCTGTGTGATTGCCTATCTTGGTATTTGGCCCTACTGTCATGATTGCCACGTTGGTCTTGTATGGAAATTTCCTAAGGATGCTGTATAATATCGGGTAGTCTTCATACTTTTGTCCTTCATGTTCGCCTGACTGTATGCCTAAAGCCTGCCATTGTCCATGAACATAGTCGCCGGACTTATCATCGAAATCATCTGGAAGTCCTCTCACACTGTCAGAGAAGTCTTCTGGATCTAAATATACTTTGTTAGGTTGTGAGTCGAACTCGTACTTAATGTTTTGCCAGTGTTTTTCTAACTGTCTAAAACACTCACCTTGCTGTCCGTGGTAAAAAGATTTATCAAGCATTTAGTATATTAACATTTTTATCATGTACCTGTCTATCATGATCCTGCCAATTACTAAAAATTTCTTCGCCGTGATTAATAAGTTCTTGCTGTTCACTTAATTCGAAGTAGTCTGTGAACTCCGTTCCGTTAATTATTATTCTTCTGTTTTCGTTACCAAACACATAGACTATCACTTCGTCGTCACCTAATGATCTGCCTAATCTACTGTCTTCAACTCTAATCCATGCACCATCTTCCTTGACCATGTGCGTTCCTGAAACTTGTATTCCGTTGTAGTCATATAAATTGTCTATCAAGAATTTTCCTGTGGCAAAAACTTTACCACCAACTGAAACCACATCTCCTATGTCAACTTGCTCTACTGATTTCAATGATCCATCTGCCATTGATATCATAGTTCCTGCAATGAAACATCCTCCACCGCCTGAACCACCAGAACCTGAACTAGAACTTCCTGACGAGTCACCAAATCCTGCCGCAGTGCTTAAGAAACTTACTCCTGAATTGAATAGTGCCTTCCATGAACCACCAATTTTTACATAACCTGCTGTAATTTTTTTCCATACTCCGCCAACCTTAAAAAAAGCATCATTTATACTTTTCCATGTTCCGCCAACTTTGAAATTTGCTTGTACACCAATGTTAAATATCACCACTGCTTTTCCGTCGCCGCCTGATGAACTTGGATTTCCTCCAACTGCCACCCCTGCTGAATAATATGATTCACCTGTGCCTCCGGGAGTAACTCCTGATCCATCGCTTGATGAACCACTTGATGGTACTAAATTTGATCCGGCTCTTCCGCCTGTTCCGCCATTGTCTCCTGATCCACCATTACCTGATATACCACCGTCTTTACCACCACCACCGGCACCGCCACCGCCACCGTCTCCAGTGTGGTCCTTGCCGTTTTCTCCCAGTGTGCCTGGTGAGTTTGATGTTGCCGAGTTTGTGTTTTGGCCTGCTGTACCATTCGAACTTTTTCCTGCTCCAGCGCCTCCACCGCCTCCTCCAGCGGTTGCTATTTCCGTGCCATCGATGTGTATTGTTGTGGCTCCACCTCCGCCACCTCCTGAGCCTGAATAAGGTTGTGGTCCTGCGTTACCGCCTCTGCCACCTGAAAAACCTGTTTTGCTTTTTCCGTTTGTACCACCTGGTGCACCACCACCAGAACTTCCGCCTGCACCGCCACCACCGACTGCTATCTCCATGGTTGTGTTTATCTGTGCTGATGAAATGGCTAAAGTTGTTTTTTTAACATGATGACCTGCCGCTCCTGTTCCACCAGGACCGCCTGCGTCAGAACTGCCGCCACCACCTGCACCTCCCCAAAGGTAAAGGTCTACAGATGTCGTGCCTGCTGGTATGTTGGCTTGTTGTAGAGTGCCTGTATAGTTGAATGTCTTAACGACTGAGGCCATGGGATTACGACTCCCTTACGAACCAGAGATCTCCGTTTGAACCTTGTCCAGATGTTGGTGCTGAAGTCTCAACGTATCTGTTTCCTGCGATACTGTTACTGCTGTCATCTGAGATTGTAGATCCACCCCAAAGTTTTAATGATTTAGTCACCTGTCCTGTGGTTGGAACCGAAGTGCTTGATGTACTTGTAGATGATGTGATGTCTGAACCAACTGCCGCTAAATTCACGTTTGTAACTGTTAATAAACCTGCCGCTGTCGTTTTTAGAACTTTTTCTTTAGCGGCATTGCCGTCTGCTACTGCATCCGCTAATCTTATCACCTGTGAATATGTACCGCCTTCTCCTGCAGTAAAGTGGTTTTCAGAGACATCATAAAAGAATCTAGCATCGTCTGTGTCTCCTGTTTCGATGATTAACCCTGAATCTGCTTCACCGTTTCCTGAATTAAGTTTTATAAATGCGTCATCTACAAGATTGATTACACTTCCACTTTTATCAAACTCACCACTTACAGTTAAATTTCCAGTGACAGTTACATCACCAGTGATGTCTACTCCACCATCTGCACCTGTCAATTGTAAAGGAGTTTTTGTTACTCCACCATCATTGACTGTGAATTTTAAGTCTTTGTCTTGTGCCGTCTGTGCTACTGTAACATCGTTGCTTGAAACTGTTACTGTTAATTCTTGTGAATCACCGATCCTTATACCTGAGTCTGTGTCAAGCGTCAGTTGTCCTGTAGACGTGTCTGCCGCATCCGCCCGTAAAAAATTACCACCTGCTATTAATGTAGCAGAAGTGTTAGTAGTTGAACTTACACTAATTGCTGAAGCCTGTGTGTTTGTTCCATCGAACACCGCACCTAAAGTGCTGTTTAATGTCAATCCTGCTTTTATTTCTGCAAATCCTGTCTGTGTAACTGTTGGCGTGAATGTTTCCTTAGAAAGAATTGCTACTCTAGTATTGCCAGCATACATGGAAGACACTACTTTATTGCCTCCTGAACTAGCAAGTGTTTCAATCTTCCAACCTGAAAGTGTTTGTCCTGAAGTGTATACTGGACCTACTAATTGAAACGCTGAACCTGTATAAACGTAAAGTTGATCATCATCTGTGTCTAACCATAGATCACCTTGTGAGGGTGATGTTGGAGCAGTTGCCTGCGCCTTTGAACCACCTGTTGGTTTGAAACTAGTTCCATCATAAACTTTCAACTGGTTGACGCTTGTATCGAACCAAAGTTCACCTTTCAAAGGTGCTGTAGGTGCCGATGTTGAAGCGGCATTTTCAAGTAATTTTACTAAATTTTCGTTAAGGCCTTCACCAAATCCGGAAAAACTTTTTCCAAATAAAGTAAGACTTGTGGAAGTATCTGAAGTACCGTCTGTGATTGTAGCAACTACTGTTCCGTCTGTTTTGTTAATTGTGTACGCCATTTGCTTATATTTATAGTCTTCCTACGCTTATTAAAATGACACTTTCTGCCGCATCATCCTTGTTTTCCATTGCTTTACCCACGACAGAACCTAACACTGGACTGATTGCCTTTTGGGCACATCCTGGGTTGGTACCGCAAGTGGTCAAAAGGTCGCCTTTTGCGACAACCCCGTGTACCCTGCACTTGACTTTTCCTACGAGTGCCACTGCCTGTCCTGGTGAATCATTGTTCATTAGGTAAGCAGGATTTTCACTAATCACGCCTGCTACTCTTGTGTCATTTGAAACGGTTGATTGGGTTACTTCCTTTTCGCCACCAAATATCATCACTGTGCCGATCGGGTACTCTGAATCTGATTCATAAACCTCAGCCAAGTCAGCGTATTGGGCCGAAGTTGCTTTTGCATGTACAGTGTTATATTTCTTGCTTGTTGATCCTATGTCATAACTTGTTGTTGTATCTGGCAATATTGCTTTTGATGTAAGTGTGCCACCCATCGTCAAAGTGCCCATTGTGTTGGCACCTGAACTTGACAAGTTTCCTGTTACATTTCCTGTAAGTGGTCCTGCGAACGCTGTTGAAGTTGTTGTTCCTGATATATCTAATTTTGTGCTAGGCGTGGTTGTGCCTATACCAACTCTGTTTTCTGAACCATCGATTGTCATGACAGTTGTTGTCACTCCTGCATCGTTAACCTTGAATGTGATGTCGGTGTTTGCAACTGTGTTAGAGATGATTCCTCCCGAAGAATCTACCGTAAAGGTCATGTCTGAGTCTGCACCAACTACAAGGCCACCATCATTGGCAATACTGATAATGCCTGACGCTGTGTCATTGGCATTAGATCTCAAGTAGTTTGCCGCGGCAACTCCACCCAGTGCGTCTGCATCAGTGGCCGTGCCTTGAAACTTGGTGTCTGATATCGCAGTTGTGAGAGTGATACCTTTTTTGATCGAAGCAAATCCTGATATTGAAACTTTCGGTGTAAAGGTGTCTTCCGATATGATTGCAATAAGATTTCCATCATTGAATAATTTTGTTATGTTTTGTGTTGCATCACTAGAATCTAAAATACTATCAAAAGTGAAACCACTGGTCGTTCCTGTAGCACTTGGAGGTCCTACCAAGACAGATGCAGAACCGTTGTAGAAGTACATTTGTCCAGTATCTGAATCTATCCATATGTCTCCCTGTGTTAAGCCGGAAGGCGCTGTTGATTGATATGGCGCACTACCACCTGCGGTTTGGAATGCTGTACCATTGTAAACTTGTAATTTTGAATTTGTCGAGTCCCACCACAACTGTCCAGTAATAGGTTTTGATGGTGCCGAAGTGTTGGCAAAATTTTCTAGTAAATGTAAAAAGTTTTCCGCAATTGATTCTCCATATCCTGCATATCCTTTTCCTATAAAACTTAGATCTGTTTGATCATTTAACACGCCATCCTGAACTGTGTATGAGTTCGGGGACGATGAACTATTAGTCTTGTTTACAGTGTATGCCATTAGTATCCTGTGTTACCACCTGAAGTAGTTCCACTGACAGTGTTTGAAGTAGACAATGCAGTTGAACTTGTTTCGGTGAAAGTGGTTAAACTTTGTATTCTAAGCGTATAATCTATTTGTATTAACCTGTTCAAAGATTTTTGGACAGGATGAAAAATAACGTGAGTAAGAAGTTTGTTCGTTGATCCGTTTTCTGTGCCTTCATAACTTTTTAATCCTAGTTCATCAAAAACGAAGTCACCATTAAAATTTGTTGTGTTGTCAAATGCCGCCTGTCCTGTTGGCTCTCCATAGTCCAGAGTGCAAGTGCATACGATGTCCGTGTATTTGTTACCTGCTGTGTGTCTCACTTCCATTTTGTTTCTTGTAGTGTCTTTGTTGGTTGCAGAATTATCATCTATCACTTTATAATATGTTTGGTTGTACAATGTGGCGTTTGTACCTGTTGAATTTGGCGTAAGATATGTGATTATTCCTGTTGGGTCCACACTAGTACCACCATTACCAAAGGCCATCTCATGCACAAATCCTGTTGATTTATTAGCCAATGAATTGGCAAGTGCCTGCGACATGTTTTCATAGTGTATGGCGTTCCTTTTGTCAACTATAACTTCGCCTGTTTCTGGATCGAAAATTTTGATGTGCCCTGTCATCATAACACCTGTGTTATCTTGAGGCTTTTTGTTCTCTTCTTTTGATTCTGTTGGTTTGTTGTCCTGTGTCATCTAGTGTATTTATTCAGGTGCGTTTGTAGGCTCATTAGCAATGAATTTAGCCTGTTGTGTAGTTGAAGCCTGTAATCCTCTGCCATCCGCTGGATTACCATCTTTCGCTGTGTACCAGACCTGTCCTTTCTTGTGTAATATTTTTATCTGCGTGTTCGAAGCAGGAGCCGTGCTTAATGTAACAGCAGTAGTGCTTCCGTCAACAGAGTAATTAATTGTTGATCCATCCTCGCTAGTGAGCAACAATCGTTGGCCACCAATGAATATGTCTAACTCACTAGCGTTGGATGGTGCTTGTGATAGTGCAAACACCAGTGTGCTACCGTCACCTGTGAAAGTGTTGGTATGTACTGTGTCCGCATAAGGGATGGTTTGAGTACCAGACGCATCTACCACTTCGGTGCCTGATCCATGCTCCTTAATTCCTGTTCCCAGCGTACCACGTCTTAGTTGTCCTAACGTGTTACCTGATTTTGTAAAATATTCTATTCTTTCTTTTCCAACAAACACGACACCTGGAAGGTTTGCTGATATATTAGGTTCACCTAACACAGTGCCATTTGCTACTGTGATGGTTTGTGTTCCCTCAGTTATATCCAAAATTAATTTTGTTGTCGCTGACTTGCTTATTCTCTTATAAAATGTTCTGTTTAGCATGTCTTTGAAGATCCTGAAGCCTGTAGCACTTACTGCCGAGTCAACAGCAAAATACATTACATCTAACCTGTCTGAAGAAGTTATTGTTTTTCCTTTTATTGTAATAGTGCTTCCACTTACTGTGTAATCGCTTGACTGGACCAATTGTTCACCATTTAACCAAACAAAAGTGTATCCTGCATTTAAAGTATCGAACCTTAAATTGAATATTCCGTTTGCTTTTCCTTCGAGAACTTCTCTCCTCTGTTTCATTCCTAGTGCATTGTTAAAAGTTGTGACTGAAATTTTATCTCCGGAAGTCAGCGAATATGGAGAAGTAATTGCACCTGGAACTAAAACCAAGTCTGCATCTGTGCCACCATCTATAAAGTACTGATGATCCACCAGCGTTGAAATACAAATTACATCTGTTGCTGTAGGCACAGATGCTGTTACAAAGTTCACATTCTGATTGGCTATATTAACTGTGTAGTGTGTGTTGAGATCTTTCTTTACACCGTTGACAAAAACTTCAACCTGTGATGCTGAAGAAATTGTCTTAGCAGGATCGACAGTTGAGTCATCCCCTAATCCCGACACAACGCCATAAGTGTATGTGCTACCGTCACCCACATAATAAGTGTTGTCTGGTCCTCTAAGGACCCTACCGTTTAATTCAACTATTGTAAGTCCTGAGAATGGACCTATTGCTCCAGCAGGGTATGTCAAACTATATCTGTTTGTAGAACCATCATATGTAATTGCTTCATTTCTTACACTAGCAAAACTTCTTGTAGATGTTGTTGACTTGTTAAATCCTGCTATCTGTATAAATGTGTTGGCGGCAGGTGCCGTGGTAAAAGTCACTGTAATTGTATTTGCCACCGTAGATGTAGCATAGGCATTTGTTGGAACTCCATCTATTGTAACATAAATGTCAGATGATGTAGAATCTAAATTGAATTCTCCCCTTGTGGAAGTTAAGAATGCCCTCGTTGAGCCATCACCTGTAAAGGTGTTCAACACTCTGTAATTTGCTCCAGAAATAGCAAACACTTTAGTTGATATCAGACTGTTGTTTACTGGTGCACTGTCAAAAACTATTTGCTTGTTAGCAATGTCGATTGTGTAATCTGATATTGTTGAATCTAAAGCACTACCTTTTTTCACAACACCATCTACTGCAACTGTAACTGAGCCCAGTGTTCCTGGGAAATCACCGATGGCAAAAGTCGTAGTGGTTCCGTCTCCTAAATAATTCAATTCACTTATGAAAGGCACCCCTGATTCGGGTGATGTATAAACTTTAATATCTACTGTGTCAAATAGTTGTCCAGGTAAAACTTCCTCAGGAGCGTAACTTGTATCCGGTGAAACAAAAGCATCTCCTTCTAGAAGAATATCGCTTGGAGCGTGTCCCAATGCTGATGTAAACAGTCCGCCTTTGACAATGGAATCCAGTGTCCTGTCATCTGTTGGTGTTAACACACCGTCATCATCGAAAGGAATGAATTCAACCAAGGCGTTGGAATCTGCAGTCTCACTTATTGTGAATGCTGTTGTAGAACCATCACCTCTTATTACATCTGAAAGTTTCCTTCTAGTGCTGTCTCCATGAGTAATGTAAACTTGGAATACATCCGTGATTGCGGGTGCAGTGTCGAAGGTGTAGACCGCTGTGGACCCGTCTGCCCTGAAAGCCTTGATCCTAGACGTGCCATAGTTGTCCCATGGAAAGTCATACCATCCTGCTTTGTCCCAACCTGCTTCCTGAGTGAATAATAAACCAGTAACCATAGTGCCACCATAGTCAACACCTGTCATCACTTGATCTAATTCGTTTCCTGGCATTCCAGAACCTGGTGTGTAGAAACCTTTAGTCCTGTCCGCCGCTGTAAGTCCTGTCTCGTTTCCGTACACTTTATATACACTGCCTGTGTTGTCGTCGAAGTCTTTGCTTGACGTGAAAGCATTTGTTACTTTATAAAGTTGATTGTTGTAACGCAACAAGTCATTGTATGCGTATGCTGTTAATGCCGCCCAGTCTACAACCCTAGATGTGCTTGAAACCCTATCAAATTTAATTGTTGTGTCAAAATCTCGCACCAAGTCATTATCTAAATTTGCGTATGCTTTCGCACTGTCTGTGACTGTAGATCCGTCTGTCTTTCCTCCGGTTAGAACAATGGTTGGAGTGGCTGTATAATTTGCACCAACACCCGTGACAGTTATTTTTGTAACTGCACCGTTCTGCACTGTGGCTGTGGCAGTTGCCGTCGTTGTAGTTGGAGTTACATACATTTTAAATGAACCTGATATACTAGACTGTGCCTCGCTTGTAGAAGCAGTTGGTCCATAGAAAGTTCCTGCATATCCATCGAAAGTATAAGTTTTTGTTGTGCCTGAACCAGAATTTTGTGTATCGTAAATTTCGGCCTGTTTCTGATTTGTAAAGAGCGGATAATAGTATCCGAACTGTCCACTTGTTGATCCAGATGCACTTGTTGCCTGTATCTGGAATGGTCCTGTAGAACCTGTCGTGCCGCCTAACACAGTGACAGTAGGAGCAACTTCATAACCAGATCCGCCTGCTGTTACAGTGATTGATTTAACATACTTTTTGTGATAGTCATACCACATCTGATGCGGATATTCTGTTAATTTGGCTGTGTCCAAATCAACATTTAGACTTCTTATCTTCCCTGTTGATGCGTCGTAAAAAGTTGGATTATCAAAATCTGAGAATATACCATCTTCCGTTTCAGTCTTATCATAACCTAGTTTATATTCACGAAGTTTAGTATGGAAAGGTTTAACTTCGTTAATGTAACTTTCAATCCACGAGTCTGTTCCTGTGGTATAGGTTTTTCTCTGATCTAATTGCCTTACACTATTTTTTGCATTTATGAAAGATGTTTTGAACATCCAATCGACGTAGGTCTGTTCCGAAAGCACTTTTCTAAGTCCAGTAAAGAACAATGTATTGTATTCGATTGCTAGATCATTGATGAATAGGTCATCTCTTAATGCTGTTAGAACCTTTCTCGTTTCAGTGCTTGGCTCTTGATCAAAGAAGTTGTCATCAAATGTATCTTCGCCAGCGAAGCCTGTCGCATCTTGTGAATAGTCATATAATTTTGTTGATAATCTAATGGTGCCATTCTCTGTGCCAATGTTTTCAAAACCAGTGGCAGTTTTCATGAACAGTTTCCAACCACCTGTGTCCGCATTTGTAACTTTCACATGTTTTCCTATTGCAATGTCTAGCGTATCTAATTCGTATTCAAATTTTACTTGTTTGTCTACAGGAGTATTTTCATCATGGATCATGTCTCCGTCGGTCTTATACCAATCAGTATAACTCCAGTATGCAGAGGTGTTGTATGTTTGTAATTTTGTACGAGACCATTCCGTTCCGGCCCATTGGTATATAGCCCAATAATTATTAGCAGTTTCATCAGCCTTGACAAGATAATTTACTGTGCCTGAAAGGTCCGCTGTGTTCACATATGTTAATTCTGCGTATGTGTCCACAGATGCGTCCCATTCTAAACTCTGTGCTGTTGGCTCAGGATCTTTTGAATCTAGGTTAGTCAAATTAATTTGTCCAACTAATTGATTTTTCTTTAACACACTGTTCGCGTAATCTATTATTTCTTTGAGGGCATTATATCTGTCTACATACCAACTCTGCCTTGGTCTAAGTCTGTTCCCGTATCTTTCATTCAAAGGCAGTGATGTATCTGGCACAGTGTCGCCTGCTGAAGTTTTACCTATTAGCGAGTCCCACCAACGTGATTCTATCTGTAGTCCTGGTTTGTAATCTTTGTCGCCTTCTCTAACTAACTTCCAAACACTATGGGCATCTCCCTGAAACGTGTTGTTTCTTATGTCCATGTTCAATACAATGTCGTCGTTGATCAGACCTTTCACATTGTTTAAGATAAACTTGTTGGTGTCTGTTATACTGTAATATCGCACATCAAATTCTCTAGGATTTCTTATCAAATTAGCCACAAAAGCCACAGTGTTTTTCCTGTCCTTGACACTGTTTGCTGGTAGCGTTGCTTTGTCTTTTACCCAATAGTAATATACCGAGACAAATTGATCTAATCTGGAATTGTATCTCTGTACCTCTGTATAGTTGGTGTCATCACCATATAGTGCTCTTCCAGATATGCCTTCAGATGCTCCTTGCTGTGTGCCTGCTCTTGTGTTCCATTCACTAGGTAATAATCTGGATTCTACCCATTCATATACATCAATGTTTGATCCTGGGAAAGTTTTGCCCCATGAATTAACTTTATATTCTTGTGAGTCTTGCTCATACCATAGCCACTTCACCGTTGAAAGATCCCACCATACTTCTCCTATATGGTTTTCGGCCCATGGTGTTTTTGTGTTTGAATTGTCTCCAACATTGTAAACCGCTGGATCCCATGTTGTTTTAATGTGTATTTCTCTATCGGCCAAACCTAATATTCTTCCCTTGATCGGATCATAAAGATCATAGTAGCCTCTTATTTGTTTTGACCCTTTGCTGAAATCAAAAACTTTACCCAATTTTTCTGTGTCCATGAATGCTGTTTCACTTACTATATTTTTCCATGCGTATTCGCCATTGACTGTCAGGTCATAACATGCCACTGTTCCATCATTCTGTATCTTTGTGCTACCATCAGATGCAGTGTTTCCATTGTCATTTGGTGCACCAACAAAAACCGAATTGTCTATAACGCAAACGCCACGACCGAAATCGTCATGCGTTGATACATTATCTGAAATTAAGATATCATCAACTATAAATTGTGAATTGTACATTGTGGCAGTGAACGCTCCACCTGATTCTGTGTTGCTGTCTACAATGGCAGTATCCTGTAAGTCAAAAGTTGTTTCACCTGAGTCAAATTTCATCTCTCTTGGATTCGAAAATTTTTCAGCGCCTATCACTAGTCTAGTTGCGTTGTCGTTAAGATCCAAACTTGTTCCAAATTTCATGTTGGTGCTTGAACTTGGAGCACTCAATGTCTGTTGTAAAGTGTATGTGTTAGTTGAACCATCCGCGTTCCACTTGTAGTAATAAATTGCACCTGCGTCTGGATGGTCTGTGCCGTCGACCCCAGGCGCACCGATAATCAATGTTGTGCCGTCCTTGCTCATTGCTAGAGAATCACCAAAAGCGGTGTTTAGAGATGACCCGTCACTTGCAACTCCTGTGATGGTCTGTGTCAATGTAAAAGCATTCTTGGTGCTTCCGTCGTTACTTTGCCCTGTTCTCACGAATATCTCCACCTTACCTGCATTGCCAGGTGCTAAAGAACTTACAGCGAGTATATCGCCATTGTCATTAGCCTGTAATCTGTGCCCAAATCTCTGACCTGACCCACCATCTGGTGCTTCAATAGTGTAATCCTGCGTCCATGTGTCATATGTTGACCCGTCTGCTCCTACTCCCCAAGTGTACAAATACACTCTACCAGTGTCAGTGCTATGACCCGGTGCTGATACAAATAGATATTTTTGGCCAGTGGTTCTTGTAGATGCCAATGTTGGTTCAGATATTTTATGTGCAAATCCAAAGTTTAAATTTTCGTTTGCAGTTGAACCATCTGTTGGTGCTGTTATTGTGTTTAGTAATCCATACTTGAAGGTATTAGGATCCCATAGGTAAATTTTTATAAGTCCTTCGTTGTAAAACCGTGTGCTTCCGTCACTGGTCAACACATTGGTAAATGGTGCACCTGCTACAACAAAGTTCTCATCCGTACTCATTGAAAGTGACTCACCCAGTCTACTAGTGTTATCGTCATTTTCGGTCATTGTGCCTACAGACTGTGCAAGTAACTCTGCTCCTGCTGTTGCTTGTGATCTAAACAAGAAGTGTATCTCACCTTGCCCTTTTCCTGGAGCGCCTATGACCACTGTCCTTCCGTCATTTCTTGCAACCACCCTAAATCCAAAATTTTGATTTGCGGTAGTGGTGTCAGGTGAAAGTTGCATTCTGCTTGTATATGGATCCTGTTTCTCGTACACACGCCACAGACCCGAACTGTCGCTATCTGCGAACACTTTGTCACCTGCCTGTTCTATGGCATCATTTTTGTCTACATATTGATCATGAGTCAATAAATCATTCACATTATCCATAGAGGATAATCTCACAGAAACAAATTTATATACATTTCCGAAACTATCTGCAGTTGAACCATCTGCGAGTGTTGGAATAAATGCTGTGTTGCCTTCAAAATCTATTACTACTGTTTGATGGTCAGGAGTCGAAACCACTTGGTATACTCCATTAAGGGTTGGTTCCTCACTGTTTGATATGCCAAAGAAATCAGCCTCCGTGGTTGTTGAACCTGCTGATAGATTATGCGAGCCACTAAATGTAATCTCTAATTGTGTGCCATCATTTATCAATACAAGGTTTGCAATTTTAACACCACTATTTGTTAACCTAAAAACGTCCCAATCCTTGTTGCTTTTGTTTGCTACCCATATTAGATCATTGGTTGTGATAAGATTCATATCCAGATTCAAAATATCCTGAATATCAAATGCAGTGTGCTGTACTTGTTGGAGTTGTGGATAACCCGCTGTCTTAAAGATCTGCGTATTCTCTCTATCATAGCCTGCCTTAGAATAGTCTACTTTTTTAAATGTTGTAGATGCAGTGTACTCCACTGGCTTGTAGTATAATTCAGACTTGTCTACTCCTTGTGACCTTGCATAATCAATTGTATCAGTTTTATTATCTGTCAGTTCAATACTTTGTGGATTTGCTTTAATTTCATTATCTTTTAAGACTATCTGGATGTTCTCCACAGAATCCATGTTTCCAAAATTTCCTGTTCTTATCATCCATTCTGGATATAGATCAAGCGATATATCTTCACCCTCATACTTGGCCTTCAATATTTTATCTATTGAATTTTGTGTGCCTTTCTCTCTAATGTAGCCTTGATAAAATTTGTATTGTGACACATCGTTGACAAAAAGGTTTTCAAGGTAGTCTCTTGACTGATAACCTATTAGCCTTTGAGCTAATTGTTGTTGTGACTCATCAAAATTATTTGTTTCTAAGTTATAAAAATCATTGAACTGTGATATTTTGTAATCAAAATTTGGTATTAACTGTGGTACAGGTTTCTCATTTTTCAATTTCCAATTTTCCGTTAAAAAATTTGCACCTGAATTGTGATTTACTTTGGCAACATAGAATTTGCCTTGATATTCAATGCTGTCACCTATGCTGTAATTTGTGTTTGCAATCCATTGAGTTACCTGTGCGGCGTCAAAAACAAATCCTGGTGCATAGTAATCTCCATTCCACCCAGCAGTCTTCCAGCCAACTAATTTTAGCCTTTGTTGTCTGAAACCCGTATTTGGCTCATAAATTATATCTGCGAACACAGTTGTGTTATCAAACAATAACATGTGTTCTTTCTGTACTGTGTTGAGTGCTATATTGAATAGCCCAACTGAATTGGATTTCACTCCTAATTCAAACGTTTTACCAATACGCTTCGTAGATATCTCCCTGATATCTATTTTTCTACCACCTGAATCAAGCAAAGAATAATCACCTGCTAGATTTCTTAGTTTTCCTACAATGCTGTTGTCTGTATCTAATTCAAAGCCGTCAGCGGCGGGTGAAACTGTGACTGCTGATCCCGGAGCCCATTCCTGTGTGGTCCAAAATAAAAATTCTCTAACAGCGTTTGCCCAATTTAAGGTTTCTTTTAATTCATTTGAAAATTTATTGAAACGGAATCCTTGACTTTCAAGCCAATGCCCGTAGCCAAACAAGAAGTCTGCGACATCTTGCAGTGTGTCAAATACATGACCGTATGGAATAGTTTGTGTTGTCTCTTGAAAGGCCGCATATTGTTTTACTGCTGTTGATCCGCCTACCGATACTGCGGTTTCCGTTGATGTCTTGACAGGATAATTGAAGTGAAAATACGGAGCCACTGTGCTATATCCTAATATCTTGAAACCTCCCGCATTTGTAACGGTTGATCCGTCTGTCTTTGTTGTTGTGTCTGTATTTTTCTCTACCAGCACTCCCGAGTAGTAGAAACTTTCTACAGGATTAGAAGTTCTAAACAATATCTTATAGTTCTCATCAGGAATAAATTTAGATCCCGATGTCGATCCTGGTGACACGCTATCTGTCAGTACTTTAATATTGTCTTTATCAGTAAATCCACCTAGTTTGTATCCTAACTGCACTGAAAGATTTTTCATTTTTTTATAATAAAAAGTTTGACTATCCAGATTTTTAGAAACTAAATGGTTGATTACAAAAGGTTGGTATCCTGCTGTTTGATATCTGGTAACAACTCCAGTGGCTGTGTCTGTTTCTGTTTCTAGGTGGTACTTGGCATTTTCCAATGTCGTTCTTACTCCAGTATCTGTAGATATTTGGTTTCCTGATACATTTGTCGACAACCTAGATGGATCGAAAAAGTTTGAGAAGAATTTTGCAGGTTTTGTCAAGGCCAATGCTTTGATGACTGCAAATGGATATGAACTAGATCTTCTCCATGCCGTCTCGGCAGGTGCTTGATCTCCAAATTTCCATCCACTCTCTCTTCCCGGAATGTCAAAGTCAGCAACTAATCCTGCCGCAAGTGGATCTAATAAATTCCCCGATGCGTCCACTGGCAGATAACTGCTGACAGATGGTTTGCCGTACCTTCCTCTTTCTGTTGCAATGGCGTTCCATAAAACATCATTGCCAGAGGTGTATGGAGCCGCTCCGTATGTGGTCTCCCAATCTGTTGGTTTTTCAGAATGACCAAACATCTCCCATGGTCTGATGTGAGGGGCATCTGTGTCATAGTAATATTTGTAAATGCCTCGCCAATATCCCGGTAATTTTTCACCTGTCAATCTATCTGTGCTGGCTGAATAATTGTATGTGAATGGAGAACCTTCACTGAAACTTGTATTATTAATATATTGAACATTATTCCTACCTGCCCATAGATAAAAGTCTGGTCCCATGACAGCATCAATTTCTTTCAAAGTATAATCTGTTGAACCAAATGCACTAGGTAACACATCACTTAATTTTACTAAACTAGAATCGTAACTTATTTTTATGTTGTTATAAATTCTTTTTTCAAGTTCTAAGATTAAATCGTCACGCTCGTCTCCGTAGGATTTTATAATAGAGCCGTCATGCTTTCTTATCACTTCGGTGTCTGTTATGTAAGTTGTGTCAGTGAATTTTTCTGGTGCGAACTTAGGATACATTCCAAGTTTAGTAGGCGACGGTGGCATGTAACTTCCTGTGGTATCGGCGTAATCCTTTATTACAATTTTATCACCTTCTACTAAAGACTTTGTGATACTGACAGTATCATCTGCTGTGCTAAAAGTATAATCTGTACCTAGTAATAATTGAACATCGTTAAGATATACATAAACTGCCCTGTTGCTTAATTTTGTTACGCTAAATTGTGAGTCTAATGCGTAATCGGTTTGAGATGATCCCAAAACTGTGTACGATCTAGTTGATAAATTTTCTCCATAGCCCAACATGTCTTCATAATAGAATGGAGAAGCACTGTTTCTACCTATTGTAATTGCGGAAATGATTTCGTCAACCCTGTCAGTGGCTATGCCTTCGTATGCTGTTCCTGTGGCGTGTGTCAAGAATGAATTATACCATTTTTCATATTCCTGAGAAACATAATCAACTGCCGAAACAAAATTTGCATCTTGGTCTATCAAATTGAAAATTGCAGGCAACAGAGGCCCTTCGTGTTGATGTATACTTCCACCTTTTAACCTTGCATCTGGTTTATCCCGTAGGTTAGATACTCCAGGTATTGATCCCGTTACATCTTGATTTTTGTCGAAGATATCTTTTACATGGTTTAAGATCTGTCCAAATGTAAATGTTCCCAACTGGGCGTTTAGGCTATTGGTTGATAAATTTTCAGGTATTTCATATATACCCTTGCTTTCTATTTTGTCTGCACTACTATATCCTGCTATCCTTATTTGATCGTCTACCGCTAGATCTTTTTTAAACTTAACAAATTTATTTTTTGTTCCATTTTCCAGAGTGTAGTCTGTACTTACAGTTTTCCTTACACCATTTACTACAACTGACACTTCTAGATCTGTTAGGCTTGCCGATTCTTTGTAAAAATCAATAGGAAATAATTTCTTTTCTGTCTTGTCTACAACAAAAGTTCTTATGACACGTTGTTTGTTTTCAGCAGGCCTTTTTATGTACGCTGTCTTAGAATTGTGTGTCTCCCTACCTGTGGTATAATGTAGATGTGCTTCTGCCAAATTTTTTGTTACAGTTGTGTTGCCACTTTTATATGTAAATGTACCTGAGCTGTGATCTGATTCAAAAACAATGTCACCGACATTGTTAATTGTGTTGTACTTTACTTTTATTCCAAGCACTGTGTCGGTTGTTGCTGAATCTGATGTGGCAAATGAAAAAACTTTTGCACCAGCGAAACTCGAATTTGGATAAGTGGTTGCATCATCCAATGCAACATGAGACTCGTCGAACATTCCAAACAATGGTTCTTGATTGACATCTTCTTTTTCTTGCGACACTACAAATGTTTCTGTAGTGGAATCATACCTGAATGTTTTTCCTTGGTTAGCAGTTCCAAATTCTATGAATATGGAATCATTTTCACTTGGACTGGCATCAGACGCCTCTGTCAAATTAATAACCTGTGTTGAGTCTCCCGCAGTTACAAAATTAACATCATAAATCTTATTTTTTACAATTGGATCAGTATCTGCGGCAAAAATAACACGCATTCCGGATGCAAGAGCAAGACCGTCAACAATATATCCAGTTTGTTTAACAACACTACTAAAAGCATCTGTTGTTACAGTGTCATATAAGGTGACAGATTTTTTTGCGACTGTTCCGTGATTGTAAAGTGCTAGGCCCGAATCAAATTCAATGATCGGCCTCTTTGCTCTATCGTCCTCGTTAAGCACTGGCGTGTGACCATTTACTTTCGCAGTCTCCTCTATGACAGATCTATGGAACCATCTATTGTATCTTGACCAAGCATTCCTATCCTGTGAATCTCTTTTGATTGTTATATAATCTTTATTTTCAGGCGTGTAATATGCTTTAGCATAAGGTCTTGTGTCGTATGCTACCGAATCATAAGTTATAGTTGTTTCAGTGGCATAGGAGCCAGGAGTAATTAATTCATCAACATCTGTTAATGTAATTGCATCGCCAACTCCTTCGACATAATATTCTTTGTTTTGATAATCCGAAAGAACCAAACTATTTGGAAACTTGATCTTCATACCATTGGATAAATCTAATGTCCTAAGACTGTAATTTTTTACTCCTACTATGTCATCTTCTACTTTTATTGCTGTTGTACTTGTTGCATCTTTAATCTGCAATATGCCATACATAGCATCGTGATTACCACATTGATAATATAAAGTGTTAGGCACACCCGATGTAGGTACAGTAAATGTTACAGTGCCGTAGTCACTGCCATTATTTGTTACACCAGTATCAAAAATAGTGGACGTGGAACCGTCGGCGGCAACCTTATCCTTATAAGGCTCTGTCATAATCCAGAAAGGATGACCTTTTGCGTTGACATCAAATTTATATGTATTGCCCCTGTACAAAGTTAAAATTGGATTATTTTCATTTTCTCTGTGCGTAAAATTATACGCACCTTTGGCAAGATTTGATACACTGTATTCTATAACCGCTGAAGGACCAACAGAATCTATTTCAATCGAACCTGGTCCGTCAGGCATCCAATAGTATTCTCTGTAATTGATCAGTTTATCATAATCTATTGCGGGATTCCAACTGTAAATGGTTTGCTTATTCAACCTATCATGATTATTTGTTTTGCCACCAAAATATTTTATTTGATTTATGTAATCATCATAAGTTCCTGTAAATTTGACCTGGTCTTCTGGATTGACAGATGTGGTATCCCTGTCCGTGTATGTAACAACTGGTTCAAGTTGATATGCAAATCGATCTCTGCTAGTCGCTGGAAGATATCTGTCGTTTACATCTCTCGTGTACGCATCTTGCCTGCCTATGTAACCGTCTAGCCTTTCAAGATTACCTTTTTGAACCAAAGTGTCTAAAGTGCTTGATAGGAAACGCTGGTTGCTATCTGTTCTATAGAATGCTGGTAAGTGTTGTACAGTCCTTCTGTATTCGTTGTTTCCTTGCTTTACAACTTCGTTATTTGAGAGTGCGTTGGTTGGATTGTCTGCCATTAGTATCCTGCCCCACTACTGCCGGTACTTGATGTTGATCCCGAACTTGATGTAGTAGAGCCTGACACTGCTGAACCTGTGGTCGTGTTTGAAGTGGTAGATGATGTAGATGTTACAACAGTGCCTGATGCCTCCAGTTGGTTGGCTCCAAGTGCTGTTATGATTGACACATCATCAACGGTGGCCCCACTGATGAAAATTTCGTCTGCCGCGGAATTGATCTGGAACAGAGACCCAAAACTCTGTCCTGATTGATTTGGCACAATCACTGCCGTCAAAAGATCTGGCGCGAGTTGATTATGAATGTATGCGGCTAATTCTGTAAAATAAAATGCGTCTCCAAAGTCCCAGTTGTCTAAAGCAAAAAATTCATTAATCGCGGCTATGACCCTAGTCTTAATAACTGCATCTGAAACATTTGTCTTTGGATTTTTTACAACTTTAAATGTTGCTTGTAATTGCTCCGTGGCATTTTTTCCAAACAGTATTTTGTATTTTACAGGATGGTAAATGATTTGATCTGATAGCGATTTTAAGGGGTTTAGTGTTCCTGCGTAGGATATCCTTAATTGGTCTGCAGTTGATACGCTAGGCTTTGTACCACCGTCTTGCAACCAAATTCTGAAAAGGTTATCATAAGTTCTTTCTAACAGATACACGTCAACAATGTTTGATACACTTGGATCAATTCTTGTTTCCTGACCTGCATGATGCTTGTATTGGAAACTAATTGCACTTCTCCCTTTTCTAGCAATATATTCTGTAGTTGTTGAAAGTGTGTTTGTTGTCAAATCGTATTTTTTAATAACATCTTCGTCTGACGCATAGAAATAAAACAGTTGATTATTTGTGTAAGTTGCTGTGTTAAGGTTGATATCTGCTTCCTTCTCTGTAACAATAAAATTTGTTGCCGCGTATGGTCTAAATCTTTTGATATTATCATATGAATCATACTCTTCGAAGAATACAAATTTAGTCGACTCTGATAGTGTAGGTTCAACATATATATCAAATAGTTCTGGATTGTCTACAACCCCGTCGTCATCATCATCAAAGAAACCAATTTTTACTTTTCTGTTATCTTGAAAACCATCTGCTTCTGTGACAACATCAACAACCTGCCATGTCAATGGATAACCTATGCTGGCACTAGTCGACACGATATTATTTGTTTTTAAAATCTTTACATTGTCCTTTACGCTCTTGCCTGTTGTGTAATCATAAATTTTTTCTTCAATATCGTAATGGAATTTATTTTGTGATTCTGATTCGAAAACATAGTCCAATTTCCTATACTGCACAGTGTATGTGTTTCCGTCATTTGTAAATTTATACCACCAACTAGCATCTGCGTTGGTTCCTGCCGTTGATCCTGCATTATTAAGTGCAAAGGTTGTGCTGGCACTTAGGTTTGTTGAAGTGATTACTTTCCATGTTTCTGAGTCTATATCATATCTAAGACCAAATTCTTCAAACGCTTCTATCCTGTCTATTAAATCTGCTTCTAGAGTTGAAGAAAACGATGTAGTAAAATTAGGTATAATTGCATTGACAACAGCACCTTGTGGTACAACATTGTTTAGAGTCACAGGACCTGCTCCTGATTCCAAGTTTCCTACGCCACCGTTGGCGCCATCAAGCACAACGTCACCTATCTTCGCCCATAGTCTGTCTTCAGCATTGTCTGTGGTTGATGCAACCAGAGATCCATTTAAAAATTTTCTTGTGTCGGGTGAAGTAAATTTTACTAACGCTCCTGTTTTAGCAAATTTAAAATTTGATGTTGCGAAGTCACCAATCACCAAGGCACCGCCTGATGTAAAATATCCAGTGTTGGTGTTAGTTGATGTGCTTGTTGAATTCCAAGTTGCAGAAAGTGTGCTTATATCTTTTGTTCCATATTTGAAATAATAAAATTGTCTTGCATATGCTTGTTTAAGTTTTGCTTCTACATCAGTGTCGATTGTATTCTGAATGTTACTTCTGTTATTGAATGTAAATGTGAATTGCTGTAAAGATTCTTCTCTGTACAGTATTCCATCATCTGCAAAAACACTGACATCAGAGTAGGCACCTGTTGGATCAAGAATTTCTTTTGCTCTAGATATACCAGATGCAGACCTATTAACTGATCTGACTTTAACTATTTCCTGCGAAGCAGACAACGGAACAACCTGATAATCTTCTGCAGTTATCATCCTGTTCTGTGAATAGTACACCTGTGCCGCTTTTTCCTTTATTGAGTCATTAGATTCTGTAGCCGCCGAGTTGTACACTCCTGCCTTTAGGCTCACACTCATTGACAGAGTCTGTTGTGCACCGTTTACATCTGAGTAAGGAACAGTCAATGTAATGTTTTGCATATCCGCAGACTGTATTGCAAATTTGGCATTGTCACTTGTTCTATAATACATCCTAAAACTTCCTAATGGTATGTTAGAAAAGTTGCCATCGCCAAACACTAAATCTATTGCATCATTGGCTTTAGTAACTACATTATAAATGTTTCTTTCTGCTTTAGATAATGAATTGTAAATTGCATTGTTTCCTGAAAGAGATGGTACCTTTGTCCATGCCTCTGATAATTGGCCAAACTGGTCTAACTTGTATAGCCATACATCTGAATCATTTACATTTGCGGTTGAAAATGTTTTGACATAGTTGGTGATTGATGTATCTACGCTGAATTCCTTATTTTCCATTGATCCTTGTTTGAATAGGAAAAAGAAACCAGTGTTGTTCGAACTGTCTCCAGAACCATCCGACCTGTAAGTGTAAGTAAGTCCTGTTCCCGGCACAGGAGATGATTCATAAATTGAATCGGAATCTGTTATTGTGCTTGAAACTATCTCGAAAGATCTAGATGTGCCACCGACCGCCTGCTGGAACTTAAAGATGGGTAGATCTAATTGATTCGAACTCAGAGTATAAACTTCTGTGTCGATGCCTCCTACCTTGCCTGATTCTCTTGGATTGCCAAAAAGTTGTCCTGTCTGGTTCGCCGCATTCAACACGGTAGTGAACTGCTCTCTGTAATTTGAATTTGCACTATCATTCCAAATTATATTTGAATTTGCCAAATTGGTTCCTGTGCTGTCTAAAACATCTTGTGTGGTTGATATGGAATCTATTTTTAATAATCCTGTTGCCGGCTGATTTCTTTTTGCATTGTAGTTGATCAACCTTGCAAGTCTCAATACAGAGTTTCTTCTCTCTGCTGTTTCTAAAAAGTTTTCCCTGGCATTTAGATCAACCCTGAATGAAAGTGCCTGTGAAATGTATGCGATAAGATCTATGAGTGCGACATACTCAGAACTTTCAACAAAGTCGTTGAAATCATCAGGGTAATTCTCCCTAAGATACGACACCATTGTTCGTCTCAGTGTCTCAAAATCATAAGATTTGAAATCAGCCTGTTGAAAAGCCTGGTAGATCTTTCTCCAATCTTCCGCAACTAATAATCTGTTTTGTCTGTCTGTGGTAGC
>MDTB01232524.1_pt1 | contig 23236 bp, 20 predicted proteins | sample 811161 | NCBI WGS metagenome assembly MDTB01 (sample SAMN05326650, study PRJNA326480) | marine metagenome | isolation source: seawater | place: Mediterranean Sea | collected 2009
AAATTAACTTTTAAAAGGGTAAAAAACGCCTTTTCGATGTTTCATCAATGTTTCAAATGTTTCATTTCTCCTTCCGTAATTTTTTTAAAAATAGTGCCTTTTTTAAAGCGATTTCTTACCTACATAAAGACCCTACATGTTTTTTAATTTATATGATAAAAATTACCTAGGGCGTCTAAATAAACGTATAAAAAAAACACGTTTTCAAAACCCAAAAATATTTTTAGTTAAATCAAGGATCTATATCCAAAATTCTCCAAATTGACTTTTGAAAATAGTTAAAAACTAAAAATATTTTTGCCTATCTACACCACCATTATTTTAGTTTTTTTTTAATTATATACTTACCAGTATTCTAAAATAATATATTAAGTTTTTCAATAACACAATATAACCAATATCTTATAGAAACTAGACTATTAAATGTTTACATCTTCCCTACAATCCCAAGGCATAATTTATAATTCATCATCAAAATCTTCATCTCCAATATTGTTATCTTCGCCATTATACTCAATGCCAAATGCTTCTGCTTCTATCATTGCTGCTTCATTGCCTTCCATAATAGCCTCCATTGCAAACATATCCATTAATCCTTCAGTTACTCCATCAACCTGTTTTAATTTTCTTTCAAGAATTGTAAGTTTTTCAATATCTTCGCGTTCTTTATCATAAGTATCTCCCTGATATACTCTAAAACCTTTTTGCATACCAACAGACCATTGACCAATTCTATGATTTTTAAACAGATTTTCAATTTCTCTTTCTTCATCACTAAGATCTGTTAAAAATTGTACAATTATATCTTTTTCTTTTTCCTTGCTTCTGGTTACTTTATCCATTAAATCATTATAATTTAAGTCAATTGATTTTTTATCGCTACAAATAATTGTCATAAAACCGGTTATTACTTTTGCTACTTTTTCTGACATTTCTTTTTTAGCTCCACTCATAATTTCTAACATTGGAAATTGATCACCAACCATAGCAACATCTACTTCTTGAGGACGCAATAATGGATTGCATGGTCTATCTGTTTGTTTCTGATAAAGTTCTTCATTGTCTGTTAATTCAATCATCTGCATCATAAGATCTAACATGTAAAACTTGAATAATAATCGCGTCATTCTCTCATCAAATATAGAACTTACTTCACTATCACCTGATATTACTGGTGCCAAATACATTGTATCCCATGCAGTTAACCAAATATCTCTATTTTCTTGCTGGAATAATGTTAAAAAGTTTGCTAAGCAGTTATCATTGTAAAATGGTAATAATGGTTTGTAGTGATCGGCTGCTTGATTTTTAATATCTCTTTGATGAATCTCAGAGAGATTCCAACAAGATGGAATCTTTGTATTATCGTACTTTACTTGGTTGATTATAATATTGGGGAATACTCTTGCAAATAACCAAATGCCATTTTTCATAAACTCACACATTTTAAACATATCTTGGGGACCTCCATCTGAGCGAAAGTCAGTAATAGTTTGAATGCAATCTAAAAATGTTGCATGTTGTTTTGAAAAGTTTCTCCGCACAAAATCAGATACAACTCCAGTCATTTGATCATTTACAGTAGAGAGATAATTCTTCATGGATCTAACTTGTTCACTATCTTTATCTGCAACAAAGTCTTCAGATCCAAACCGATCCATAACTGCAAGCATATTAGTTATAAACGGTTTGGGAAATGTAACTTGATCAAGATCTTGAAGCGCGATCAATCTATCCCTAATTTTCTGAATATTACTAATTATAATTGTTCTCAAAGATAATCTTACTATATTTTTTCGGTTAATAATAGACATAAGATTTGCAAGACTTGATTCATCAAAGTTTTTACCATCTCTGCGAAGCTGTCGTATTTTTTCTTCAATAGATGCAGAAATATCAAATTGATCTGGTTTATCCATGCAAATTGCACGTAACTCTTCACTAATTGGAATATTCGAATTATATTTACAGTAAACTATAAATGCTTTGTAAATAGTTTCCTCTGTAAACTCGGAGGCAATTTCTGGATAAATTAATCTCGTATCACTTGGATCAAAAAGTATGGGTGCCCTTGCCATTTTACTAACATCATCTAATACCGCTCTCAAATCTTTTACAATATTATTTTCTACAACAATTTCACTAGATCTTGAAGCAAAAAACTGAAATGTGTTATCTTCTCCATCATTACAACAAGCATTTTCTAAATATGGAACATTGGCGTTATTAGAAAGAACAGCACTATTTTCATTTACATTTTGGCTAACAACTTTTTGAATATTTTCTTCTATTGATAATGCTAAATATATTAGCTTAGATCTTAGAGCATCAATTTTGTTTAATTGAGCTTTACTACCTTTGCGCAATTCCTGTAAAAACTGTTCTTGAAATTCTTTTGTTGGAGCTGTTACATTTACAGATACAGGTTTTAAAGGCGGTAAAAAGTTAATCCAGTTGCTAATATCATGTATTTGAGGAATAACTTCTTCTTGATTAATAGCACTATAGTCTTGTTTTGTTGTAATTCTTTCTTGAATCGTTGTCATTGGAAGAATAAACTTACCAATTAATGCTTCCATTTTAGAAACAATTTTATTTTGGCTAAGCTTCTGTAAAGAGTTCCATGGTTCAATAGAACTTTTAATATTGTTAGCAATGCATGCAATATATTCAATTCCACTTTTATCTGCATCACCAAAACTGGGATAACCTGAAAATGATTTGATGCATCCAGGATAAGTTTTCCTGGTTCTAAGAGAAGGAACTACAGTTTGAATGCCTATTAAAAGAAAACTCATTGTTAATAAGATTAGTGTTTGATCATATACAGTATCATATGGATCAAGTTTCTTGCGTTTTTTCTCAGATGCGGCTGCTAGTGCTTTTTCATAATCTGCTCTAGCAGGCATACTTTTGGATAGTAATTTTGCAGTTTCACTAATGACAAAATCTTCCAGCACAGCGGTATCAAGACCCGTATAACGCGATAGTGCACGCATAACTCTAGCAATTTTTTCTGTTTCCGGGTCAGAAAATTGTTCAATTTCTTCATTTGGTGCTTGTGCCAAAGCTGTGCCTAGTTCTGCTTCCATCATTTCTCGGGTTTTAACAGCAAATCCTGATGCATCGAACCCTTCGTCTGCACTGAAGTCTATTTTTGTAATAACTCTGCCAGTATATTTATCAATAATCGCTTCTCCATCTTCACCTAAAATACCTTGTTCAGCAGCAATACGCTGTAAAACCATAAAATAATTATCTCCAACTATGAAAGCATTCGCTAATTTTGATAAGAATGTAGGTAGCAACTGTGCGCCAGTCTGAATACAGTACAACCACCATTGTGATTCACTTTCAACTGGTAGTGCAGCCCGGGTAAATTGTGCTACAAACTTAGAAATATCGTTTTGTCTTTTAACAAAATCACTTTGTGAAAGAATTAAATCTAGAATATCTGATGCTGGAGATTTTATCTCCACTACTTCAAGTGCTTCGCCACCTAACTTATATTTAGCAAGATCATGTTTCATAGCTTCCTCTTCTACTAATTTTTTCAGAGCAGGTAATCTAGCTTTTGTACTTTCAGTTAATTTTCTTAGTTTGGCTTCAATTTGTTGTGTACCTTCTTCTAAGTTATCTACAAACTCTTTTGTCATCTGCTGCATCGCTATTTTTTGAATATCTAATGCTGCCTTATCAATAGAATTACAGTTATTGCCAACTGATATACATTTTTCTGCAGTATTACAGAAGATAGATGACATATCTGCTTGTTCAGTAGGATCAAGGGTAGTATCTCTTTCCCAAGTATTATCTCTTCGTTTGTAATATAAAACTGGATTTGTTTCACGTTCTTCTAATATAAGCACTGCATAATCACCATCAGCAATTTCTCTTTTACCAATTATCATAGCTTCAGAATCACGTATAGCATTATTTTTGCTAATACCATTTGTTTTTTCTAACTTATCAGCTAACCAAATAGTTTTTTCATAGCTAAGCCAATCATTTTCCTTAGCAAGTATTTCTAATTCTTCTTTGTATACATCTTCATATATCATGTAAGGTGTTTGATCATATTGTTTATCAAAAAAAATAGTCTTACCATTATCAGCTTGCAATTCATCCATAGCAAGATATTTCTTAGATAAAACTCTTGTTTCACAATCTTGCTGAGTTTCTGTCATTTTAATTGCTTCAATCTTGGCTTGAATTGAACCCTCTGCTTGTAGTGCTTCAGCAGAATCATCTGGAAGTTTTAATGTATTATTTGCTGTAGCAACACTATTACTGAAAAATCTGGAATAATCTAAGCTATTCATTAAAACCATAATTTCTGACGTGGTATAATCCTCTAGTGGAATCTTATCTAGATAATAGCTTAGTTTTATCTGTTCTTCATATTCAGGATGCGATTTGAAAAGGCTTAGTATTGTGTTTGAACCAGCAGGGAGTTGTTGGCCAGATAATAGATTTTCAAAATCCCTTCTTCTGACAACATAGTTTTTTTTCCATGTATTAATTTTTTCGCCGATAAACTGTACAATTTCTTCATACTGTTTAAATGACAAATCTTTTTGATAAACCAAGAATGGTTCTAGATATGTTAAAACAGCATGCATTGTTAATTTACCTTTTATGTGTTTATTAACAAGTGCAAACAATACACGAGTTTTTGGAACAATTTTTTTTAGGTATTCTTCATATGTAATATCAGAATCTTCATTTGGCAGATATTCTCTAATATCTTGCAGATATGTTGTTTCATCAAACTCTACTGGATCTGCAGTAATTGGTTGAACAATAACATTAGTTAATTTATTTAAAGCTTTCCAGTAGGATAAGTGATTTTGTGCCAAATTACATTTCATAAGAATATCAGTAGATGGAAGATTTACGTGTGAAAATGTAACAGCTGATTCTGGTAAGGTTAAAAATGATTTAATGCTAACAGTATCTGGTTGTGTAACTGATTTAATTTTTACAACACTATCGCCTCCTCTGACCCGTTGCGATTCTAACGTGTTTAACCCTAAATTATATTCTTGAATTAAAAAGCGCTTTCGTCTAATATCGTCATTTTTGGCAACAGAAGAATAAAAGTTTTGTAGATTATCAACAACAGTCGCTATATTGGTTTGAACTATTTTATTAGCAATGCTGGCATCAGGAGTTCCAGGCGGATTAAATGGTGTCCAATATTGTTGCATTTTTTTGATCATAAAATCATAACCATTTTGTCCATCTGGTATTCTTCCTTCTTTAAAAGATTGCATAACTTCAGTTTCAGCAGTTCGCACTGCTGCGAGAGTTTCTGGTGAAACATCATCATATACTGTGCTAACATCTTCATCAATGTCATAGAGTTTTTTAATATTTTTAACAACAGGAAGAATCCAATAAAGCTTTTGATTGAGAACTTCTAGTGATTCAACTAATGGTTTATAATCAGCACCTTGAATATCGGGCATTAAAGCATTACCATTTTGATCAAACTTAGAAAACTCTGTTCTGAGTTGCTTATAACGTTCAATCATTCTATGAATATTATTTAACACACTTTGTGTTCTCTGTGAATTAGGAATATCAGATAATAGTTCATTTAACATATCAGTAGTTTGCTTTTCAATACCATATCTTCTTTCTTCTTCTGGAACTTGAACAAGCATAGCTACTTTACCTAATTTATCACCAAACTGGATTTGATCTGCCGCTAATATAACATTTCTCACTCGTTCTCTAAAAACAGGCTCTGGTGTTGGTCTTTCAAGATCTTCTTCAAGTTCACCTTGTTCATCTTGTTCAACATCTTTTGTATCATCACTAGCAGGAGGAGTAATATCTATTGGTTCTTCATCACCAACAGGTGGATCTCGTAAAACAAACTTTTCAATAGGAATATCATCAGGAATGCCCTTGTATGCAAAATCAATGTAAATAACTTCATCGTCAACAAGTTTTATTTCAATTTGATCTTCATCAAGACTAGTAATTTTACCGGTCATCACTGTAGGAACATCTCCGCTGAAATAAATATCAATCCATTGATCAGGAATTAATTTATTTTGTCTTGCATAACTGGGAGTTTCAGCACGACTAAGTACAGCAATTGATGTAATAGATTCATTACGAAGAGAACCATCGTCATTAATATCGATGTTAATAGTGTTACGATCTGTACCTAAAATATCAATTCTACTTTTATCAATGTACTTAATAAGGAATTGTTTTTCATTTAGTCTTTCATCTGTTGCTGCATTAATCTCAATAATATCTCCGATTTGCAAGTTAATAGACTGCTCTTTCGGTATACTGGCCATTACCTTATACATAGAACAGATATTTATCTCAATTACTCACTAATGATTTAATAAATAAAGTTAAAGTTATATTAATATTAATATTAATAATGGCTACTCAACCGGCTATGTGCAGACACGATCTTAACACAATTGAAGGGAACTCCCTTAGCGTGCTATACAATAGTAACTCAGACAAAAAAGATATCGATGCACTAAGTAATAATCTTAAAGTAAAAACTAAAAAATGGTTGCATCACGAAGAGACATATAATATTATCAGATATGACAAACAAATGCTATCAAATGATCGTGTTGATTCAGTGGGTCAACTTAGATCTGTTATTGCAAAAAATGGTAAAATTTGTTGTTTTGCGCCACCTAAATCAATTTCATATGATGATTTTAAAAAAAGAACTCAACCAGGATCTATTACAGCTCAAGATTATATTGAAGGAACTATGATAAATATTTTTCATACTGGTAAAGAATGGGAACTAGCTACTCGCAGTTCTGTGGGAGCAAATGTAAGTTTTTATTCTGGAAAAGATGGCAAGCCCCGCAATACATTTCGCAAGATGTTTTTAGATGCACTTTTGCATTTAGAGGAATTTTCAGAAGACAAAACAGATCTTTTGGAGTGTTTGAATGTTTTTCCAGAGTCTTTTGTATTTTCTTTTGTTTTGCAGCATCCAGATAATCGAATAGTAGTTCCATTTGTACAACCATATATTTGGTTGGTTAAGGTCTACAATATACAAGACAATATTGTTTCTGAAATACCATTAATGGAAGTTTTTGATAAACTACCAAAATATGTTTGTTATCCACAGATGGTAAATCCTGATTATAATTACTTGGAGCATATTTTCAGGAAGGGTACTGAAACTGATTATAAAATTGTTGGTTCCATGTTAACAGGTATTGATAGTAATGGACATATTGTGCGGACAAAAATTAGAAATCCAAATTATGAGGATGTTCGAAAGCTTCGAGGCAATCAACCAAAGCTACAATACAGATATATTATGCTTCGTCAAAGTGAAAAGTTAACAGATTATCTAAAATATTATCCTGAGCATAAAGCGTTGTTTAATACATATCGTTCATTAATTCATGATTTTACTAAAAGTTTGCATTCAAACTATATTTCTTGTTATGTAAAGAAGCAGCAGCCGCTTAATCAGTTTAGCCCTCAATATAGAACACACATGTTTAAATTGCATGAGCATTACATAAATATTCTTGCATCATATAAGGGAATTATTACGCGTCAAGAAGTTATTGCATATGTAAATAGGTTACATCCTAGTCTACTAATGCATTCTTGTAATTACAATTATAAGCAAGCAAAAAATGAGATGAAATATGCACAAGATATTACAATGATAAATAAAGATAATTAAAAGATCATACAAAAATATAAATATTATGATAAATAATCATATTATTTATTTTATTCTTCAGTGCTAGGTTTAAAGAAGTCATTAATTTGTTGAAATACAGATGTTAATGCAAGTATACTAGCAGACAGCATTCCAACTAAATCAGCTTTTGAAGTTTTGTCTTTGAACCCAACACGAATAATGCTTTCATCAATATGAGGATGTGGTTTTTTGAATCCACAAAAGTTGATAATACCCTTCTTATAATATTTTTCATATAGTACATATTCAATTGCTTTTCCTAGAGTATAATCTTCCCCAATTAATTTTACATCAAATCCATTTTCTAGTGTAGTTTCACTATCGGCAATAAGAGTTGGGTTAGTTTTAATTGCCTGCTCAAACTTACTTAGTTTTGTCAACATAACATCTGCAGCCCTGTGACAAATATCCATATTTGTAAATTGACCTACACTCTCAACAATGAAATCAAACGAATCTGGTACAGATAATGTTTCTGCACCTAGAAGAAGCCAATCCTTTTTCTTGAAATCAATAGTTTCTTGAGGAACTCCGTTAGCTTTAAGATCGTTGTCCATTTTTGTAAGATAATCATTAATTTTAACTGTATCTTTAGTATAACCATAGCTAGCAGTGCATACAACATTGAAGGCGCCGTCTTCTTTTGCACTACCAATATCTAGTCTAGAAGTTAAGGATAGTTCTTCTCCATCGATATCTTCAGATAGTTTAGGACGAAGTCGTGCAATATCGATGTAATCTCCAGTAATTTTATCAGGTGGAAAGATCACTTTAACCGCTTCACTTGAAAGATATTTATCACTTTGAAGATCTTTTATTTTGATATCTTCTGTGGTAACATATTCAATAACATCGGTCTCATTTTTTTTATAGATTTGGATTTCATAATTATCAATGGGAAATGATGTATCACTTATGTGAATGGGAACACAACTCATTCTTTGCTTAATAAGTTCATTATTAAGCCGTGTTGTGTTGGATAAAATATCCATTTTATTTTGAATATAAGGTGTTGTGCGAAATACTACACACAAAATATCAGAAAGCATAATTCGGCGTAAAGCATTTGCAAGACTCACATTAACACCAGATAGGGTAAATCTGAGAGTATCGTTATCTTCGACAAGGTTTGCAATAACAGGATTCATATTGGCGTATACTATAATCAGAGAGATATTTCTTTGGATCATTTTTTCATGCAATTAAGTTAAAAACACGAAGCTATTATAACCATATAATCCAATGAGCACAATTCTTTACTACAGTAACTATTGTGAGAGTTGTAAAAAACTTTTAGGAATGATATCACGAAGTCCTATTAAAGATGAGATGCATTTTATATGTATTGATAAACGTTCTAGACATTCTAATGGACAAACTTATGTTCAATTATCTGATGGTCAGGAAGTATTATTGCCGCCTACAGTAACAAAGGTGCCAGCACTACTTTTATTAAATAGAGGATACAAGGTCTTATTTGGAGATGAAATAGCAAATCATGTGACACCAGCAGTAGAGGCAATGAAAAATGAAGCAGTTGTAAGTACAGGGGAACCAACAGCTTTTGGTTTTGGTGGTTGTTATTCATCATTTGGCGTTGCATCAGATAATTATAGTTTTTTGGATCAAAATGCTGAAGATCTTTCTGCCAAAGGTGAAGGTGGTATGAGACAGCAACATCATTATGCATCAATACAACATATGGATAAAATTGAAACTCCTCCAGATAACTATGAAGCTGATACGGTTAAAGGAACTTCTGTAGAAGCGTTACAACAACAACGCGATCAAGATTATAGAAACACAAATAGTAAATAGTAACTGATAATAAAGTGTTTAAAAAGAAAACTGATAATTTTTCATATGACTAGCAATACACAATTATTGACAGCATTTAATAATCACTTTGAAGAGTTTGTAGACGACATTGTCAGGGCTTTCCCTGATGATATTGAAATTGCTGCTGCTGCCAATGCTTTAAAAAAATTAAGAAAAGCAAATCCAAAATTGATTATAATGATATTTAAAGAATATGTACTAGAACCTTATGGTAATAAAATTATGGAAGGAGATTTATCATATTTTATTGAAAAAGATTATAGTAAAGATGTAGAAGGAAGCGCACAGGCAGGACCAATTTTAGAAAAGATTCAACAAATCAAAGGTCCATTAGTGGGAATGGAGAATAAAGAAAAAGCCAAGGTTTTAAAATATATGCAAAATCTGTGTAAGCTTTCAGGTTTATATAATTAGACGTGTCATGATTTAAAAATGTATCATTAGTCATTTTATACCATGGAAGAATCTAACAAGGATACAAATAATCCAGAATTACTTCTCGAGAAATATGCTTCATTCCGCAAAGTAATGAATGACAAGTTAAAAGATATGCTTACAACATTTCCAGAGTTAGAAAATAATTTAGATAACAGATTAAAAATATTGTGGAAGCAATCTGAAAGTAATGAGGAGTCGATTACAAGTGCTACTAAAAGCTTACTTGAATACTGTGAAAATATATTTCCAGCTCGGTTCTTTGACATTTTATATGAAAATGAGGAGATTTTTACAAATGAGGAGTTAGATTTGCATTTTTTGCCTGGCATTGATTATAAAGAGTTATGGAAGGTGAATATCAGTGATAATACTCGTAAAACAATTTGGAAGTATTTACAGTTAATCTTATTTTCTTGTGTTTCTGGCGTTGGATCGGCAGAGGGATTTGGAGATACAGCTGAGTTGTTCAAGGCGATTAATGAAGATGACTTTAAAAAGAAATTGGAAGAAACAATGGAAGGTATGCAAGAGATGTTTAAAAAAGCTGCAGAAAATCAAGAAGAGGGAGATGGCATTAATTTAAATGATATTCCTGATCCGCAGGGTATTCATGAGCATGTTCAAGGATTAATGCAAGGAAAGCTTGGTGCACTTGCTGCAGAAATCGCTGAAGAAACAGCTGCTGATTTGGGAATGGAAGATATGAAAGATGCAGAAAGTGTAAATGATATATTTTCAAAATTGTTAAAAGATCCTAAAAAAATTATGAGTATGGTTAAAAATGTTGGATCAAAGTTAGATGAAAAGATCAGACAAGGTGATATCAAGGAAAGCGAATTGCTTGAAGAAGCAAGTGAGATGATGAAGAAGATGAAAGAAATGCCCGGTATGGAAAATATACAAAATATGTTATCTAAAATGGGATTAGGCAAACAAGGTGGTAACATCAATCATGCTGCTATGCAAGCACACATGGAAAGAAATATTAAACTTGCACAACAAAAAGAACGTCTTAGAGCTCGAGCCGGACAACACCAAGTAAATCAAGAACCACAGTATACACCAGAACAATTAGCTGAAATGGAAGCAATAGCAGAAAAAGCACGTCAAGAATTACTAGCAGAGTTTGAGAATAATAGAGGTGAAACAGTTTTTAGAGCGGGAGACGGTGCTGTGCGCAGTGTACCACGAACGAGTAACGACAATAGTAGTTCAAATGAAAAAAATAGTAAAAGCAATAAAAAGAAGCGTAAAGGAAAAGGTAAGAAGAAGAAATAAAAATAGCATATTGTATATATAGATGCAGTCTACCTTCTGGTTAAATGATCCTACAATTTTATTTAATAAAGACAAAATTGGAGAAATATGGCCAACTCAAAGAATGTCTTCAGATGATAAATTAAATGCTGTAACTAGATTAGTAATAATTCTTACTATTTTAGGATATCTTGTTACTAACAATATGCGTGTTGGAATTACAGGAATTGTAACAATTATTGCAATTATAATATTACGAACTGTAAAGGGTGGTAATGTAGGTACGCCACATAAAAATATTTCTGAAGGTTTTGCAAACTTGACATCAAAAGAATTAGATGAGATAAAGTTTACAAGACCAAAAGAAAAAAATCCCATGATGAATGTGTTACTTCCGCAGATTCAAGATGAACCCAATCGGCCTTCTGCAGCACCAGCATTTAATCCTACAGTAGTTAATGAAATTAATGCTACGACGCAAGAAATGGTTGTAAACAATTTTGATGATAAAACAGGTATAGATGAGAGATTGTTCAGAGATTTAGGAGATAGCTTTAATTTTGACAGATCGATGATACATTTTAATGCAACAGCAAATACTCAGATTCCAAATGATCAAAAGTCTTTTGCAGAGTTTTGTTATGGTGATATGATCTCTTGTAAGGAGGGAAATAGTATAGCATGTACAAACTCTATGCCTCCACACAGGATTAATGGTACAAATTAATTATACCTTTTAAAATTAAATGTTGTGTGAATATATAAATGGCTTATACATCCAATTATACATTCAACAATATGACTAGAGTAGGCGATGATTCATGTGACTTATCACAGCGCAATGTTCAGAACGCTGGTGCTGCCAACTATATGCTTACTCAATTTAGACCAGATTGTCCTATGACAAATGGCGTTGATTTTGCCACTGCTCAGCCAGGTATTAATTTTAGTGGTAGTTATCAGGTTGGTCTAGGAGGTTGTAATATCGATGAGAACTCAGAATTACATATTAGCGATCTTAGCAAAGATAAATGTAGAATTAGTTTATTTCAACGCCCATATTTATCTGTTCCTTATCTGGGGCGTGGAAAATCTAATGCTGTATTAGAATCACAACTTCAACAAGGTGAATTAGCTAATAATCGTAAAAGCATTAATCCAACAACGGAAGTTTCATATGCAAACTACAGTCAGACTCCTATGATTCCTTCACTTAAAGCTACTATTAACAATCCGGCTAATTTAGTGGAGGGTGTTGCTGCTGAGGGATGGATTCGCGGCGGTGTTCCAACAAAACAATTGACAAAAGATGAGAATTATGCCACACAGCACACTAATAAACAGTATGTTTAGATAACTTCATTTAAAAATATCAAGTTATTTAATTTATATGACTGAAACTCAGAACGAAAAACTAGACACATACGCTTATGATTTTTTGTGTACATACAAACAATTAGATAGTGATGATTTATATAGAAGTCAATTATTACAGGCATTTAAATTAACACAATGGAACGATCAAGAAATAACAGTTCGGACAGATAAATTGTTTACAAGTGTTGAAAAGCACTTAAAAGATATTTTTGATATTTTTCGTAATGATGAAACACGTTTTAAACATTTAATGTTGTTTATGGGAGAGCATTTGACTAATAAAAATTTGTTTAGAATATTATTTACAATGGATTTATTTCAAGAGGCACATCTTTGTTTTTGCGATATTCTAAATACAGGTAGTTTAAAGAAAGATAATAAGCAACAATTAATGCTTGCAATTATGCAATAATATTAAAAGAATATCATAGTATATATTAGATGGCTTCAACTAGAAATAAAAATACTAAGGGAGATTATTGTCTTCAGCAACGTTCTATTAAACAACAGCGTGAGCATATAGAATATGTTCATGGTCCATTTGGAAATGCTTATGATCCAGCATTACCTTGTCTAGGATTTAATCCTTCTCATATGCCTGCAGCAACATTTTCCAAGAATCCTGTTGAGATTGAATCTTCATTATTTGGCATCAATTCTACTAATTTAGTAAATCCCCAATCTGAACCATGCCCTATGTTGAAAACTGTACAAGAGAAAGCTTGGTTTGAAACACCTAATCTAATTATGCCAAAGGATTTAGTTGTTTCAACCAAACAACGTCCTTTTCCTATTCCAAATTAATTCACACATAACGTAATATAATTTATCTGTGTAAATTATATTATGTCTAAAAAAATATGCAGAGAAACTTATGCTAATTATGGTAGTTATTTACGTAGTAGAGGTACTGACAACGCTCTCTGCGATCTTAGAAATAAAATTGAGACAGGCGAAGTAGTAGCTGGTAATGCTAAGACAGCTAGTGGGCTTTTAAATGTAAATACAACGCCTCTACTAGCAACCAATTCAAAAATGCCCTTGCTAATCAAGTTCCAGGAATGATGTTTCTTGAAATAGACGGGGGTAGTAATAAATTATGGATCTACGCGGGATCACATGGCGATGGGGTTAATTTTTGGAAACACGTTACTTTGCAGTCCGAGTCCGAGTCCGAGCTTGAACCAGAGCCAGAACCAGAACCTGAGCCTGAACCAGAACCTGAGTCCGAGCTTGAACCAGAGCCAGAACCAGAACCTGAGCCTGAACCAGAACCTGAGCCTGAACCAGAACCTGAGCCTGAACCTGAGCCCGAACCAGAACCTGAGCCAGAGCCAGAGCCAGAACCTGAGCCAGAACCCGAGCCAGAACCTGAACCAGAAGGTGACGACCCTCCCTCCGACCCTCACGACCCCCCAGACTCGAAAGAAGATGAGTAGTATTTAGTAAGCAGAAACAGACCTATCATAATCAGACCTTTTCGTTAGAGAATCCATATATTTATATATAAATATAAATACAAATCTTATTATTATATTCAAATGATGTATTATCATATTATCAATTGTTTGATAAAATGATATAAGTTTAATTATTTGAAAGAGGTGATTAACCAACTTAGTTGGAGTATGCGAGACCTCCCATGCCGCTCATGACGCGAAGGACGTTGTAGTTGGTGGCGTAAACACGGACCTTAGCAGTCTTGGTACCCTCAACAGTAGCATTGGAAAGAACAAGCTGAAGGGTTGCGTTGTCAATACGCGAGAAGTTGCAGCTGCCAGATGGCTGGTGCTCCTCAGGGCGAAGTGCGAAGGAGTACACGTTGATACCAGTGTCTGGGTTGCGGGTGTGGTGCTGGTATGGCTGCACAAGGTCGAAGTAGGTGCCCTCACGCTCAGAGAAGCGGTCCTGTCCGTTAAGCTGAAGCTTGGCAGTCACAACAGGGTTCTCACCCCAGCAGTGCATGTCAAGAGCGGTCTCAGAAAGCACGAAGGCACCAGCATCGGAAACAGCGCTTAGCTGTCCGCTACCGTTAAAACCTCCGGTGTTGGTAATGCCACCACCAGCGGCGGTATAGGCATCCGAGGCGAGTAATCCGCTTGACCAGTACGATACCTCGGTATCAACTCCAGCCGCGCCCGGATCGTTGAAAAGACCAGATGTGGTGAGGAAATCGCCAGCGCCAGCACCAATCCCTTCCGGAGAAGAGAATGCATGGATGGCATTAGGAACAGCATCAAGAGCATCAGTGTAGTTGAATGGCTGAGCACCAAGAGTCTTGAAAAGCACAGAGTTGCAGTCAAGAGATGCGCAGTAGTCAACGTTCTGGTCAGGCTGAGTAACAAACACTAGCTCCTTGCAAGGGTGGTTGAAGTTGAGCTTGATCTTGTTGGAAGAAGAACCAACAGACTCATCGCCGGTGAACTGAAGCTGCTCAATGAGGTACTCATGAGGATTCTGTGCCATGCGACGGCGCTCGTCCGTGTCAAGGAAGACGTAGTCAACGTAGAGTGACGCAGCAACAAGAGACTGGCCGTAAGCGGCAGTTGCCTTAACAGTACTAGAGCCGACTGGGCATGAAAGAGTATTAACAGCCCAGAGGCACTCATCAATAGGACGAATGTCAAGGTTGATGCGGACCTCATGGTACTGAAGAGCAATTAGAGGAAGAGCGAGTCCAGGGTTGCGGCAGTACCAGAACTGGAATGGAACGTAAAGAGTGGTCTCAGGAAGAGCGTTGCGAGGGGCACACACCTGGCGGGGTGCGGTGCTTGCGCAAGGACCATCAACATCAGCGAAGCCTGGATCAGTGATGTAGGTAAGCTGGGTAGTGTTACCAACCATCTTGTTGTAACCGCGCTCCTGTTCCTTAGAAAGAGTTAGTTGGTTCCAGATGTGCATCCAGTCACCATACTGGCGATCGATGCGCTGACCACCAATCTCAACCTCAACCTGGGCGATCATCTGCTCGCCAGGAAAATCAAGCCAACGAGCGAAGAGATTACCAGTGTCGGTCCCAGCCAGGCCCTGGTTAATCTCAGGAAGAGTTACCTGAAGGTATGTGCGGTAGGCAAGATCACCGTTACGTGCGAGGGTGCAAGTAACACGGCGACCGAAATCAGCCTGGCCATTGAAAGTCTGCTCAATAGACTCCATAGCGAAGTTAGTGTGGCGACGGTAAGTCACCTTCCAAAAAGTAATCTGTGGGTTGCCCGTAAGATAAACATCCTGGGCGCCGTAAGCGACAAGTTGCATTAATCCACCTCCCATGGTATTATACTATTGCTAAAGAAAAAAATTTTAGAGAAATATACCGAAATTATCTTATTTTCCCGTAGTAATATTCATATTTCTTTCGATAAACTCTTTTAGATATGCATCAGAATACACTTCTTTACGGCCTTCATGCTTCTTGGTAAAGTGATAACTATCGATTTGTTTAACTACAGCCCATCCATCATTAACAGCATTAAATATAAAAGCCATTTTTTTAATAGTTTGCATATCAGGTGAAAAGTCTTCATTAATTGTAATATTAATAGCATTATTTTCTAATAAATTAGCCATTTAACCTAAGCTGCGAACAAAGTATTAGATTTTTAACGTTTTATTTGTAAATATGTTATTAACAATTAAAGCTTTCATTAAATACTAAATTAAAAACTTAGTGCGTCAACAATATATAGTCTATATATGCCTACTTTTAAGCCTAAAAGTAGTAAAACGATTCAAGTGTGTGCAAAAAGTACAACTACTCTTGACAGTAAGCATCGCGAGCTGATTGAATCTATAGAGCGCGATGAAAATGATACGTTACCTGCACTGAAAGCAGAAAAAAATAAACTAAAAAAATTATTAAACCAAGAACAAAATATTGAAAAAATATTAGAGCTACAAGATAAAATAGATAATTTAAGTGTAGAAATAAGACAAATCAAGAATGCTAGAAAAGAATATTATCTTGACAATTCGAAATATGTATTTGAGTATTATGAAAATAAAAAATCTTCTGCAGCTGGAGAAGGTAAAGCAAAAGTATTAAATGCATTTTTTAACATTGCAACAACTAAACCAAGTAAAAAAAATAATTCTATGACAGATGTTCAAAAATATTTGGCAAATGTAGATGAGGATTTTTTAGATGTTAATAATTTTGTTGTTCAGACAGATATATGTCAAAATTGTCATCAAGGAGAGTTAGTTGCAATAGATCATGAAGGTATATTAGTTTGTAATAAATGTTCTGCAACGGTTCAATATTTAATTGAAAATGAAAAGCCATCATACAAAGAACCACCAAAAGAGGTTTGCTTTTATGCATACAAAAGAATTAATCACTTCAGAGAGATTCTTGCACAGTTTCAGGCAAAAGAAACTACACAGATACCTGAAGAAGTGTTGAATGATATTAAAAATCAAATTAAAAAAGAAAGAATATCACAAAAACAGTTAACAAATAAAAAGGCAAAAGAAATTCTTAAAAAATTAGGTTATAATAAATATTATGAACACATACCGTTTATTAAAGATAAGCTAGGCATTAAACCTCCTGTTATGAGTCCAGAACTTGAAGAAAGACTTTGTTCTTTATTTATGGATATTCAGCAACCATATGCAAAATATTGCCCCGATGATAGAGTTAACTTCCTAAATTATTATTACACCGTGTATAAACTTTGTGAACTTTTAGAGCAGCGCGATTTTCTTCCATTTTTTCCAATGCTCAAAGATAGAGAAAAAAGGATTGAGCAAGATGAGATTTGGAAGAAAATATGTGAAGAGTTAGATTGGGAGTTTATTCCGACTGTCTAATAGATTGTTTATAGTTTTATTCATAAAATTGAATAGTATTAATATTTACTTTTATATCTTACCAATCATGTTCACCCTTATTCCTCTCAAAAATATTAAAAGATGTTCAGCTTTAAAAATTGATAATTTAGTTGTAGAAAATGGCATGAATATAACAGGAATATTTCGAGAAATTCATGGACCAAAAACAAAATCATCTATAGGGAGCGAAAATGAAATAAAAAAAATGTTTAAAATTAAATATAATTGTCAACAAGAAATATGGTATCAAAATCGGTTTGAAAAAAACAATCTAATGGTGTTAAATGGAACAAGATATTTGGATTTATATTGTCAAAGAACTTATAAAAAAGAAAGTTTAATTATTCACGAAGATAATATTTATAGAAATGGAAAATTATATTATGGAAGTCCTGCTATAATTTCATGGTCAGGAGATTTATTTCACAAAACGGAAAGTGGTGAGAATGGAAGCTTTAGTTTAAATATTATAGAAAAAAATTATGTAATAGAAGAAATAACAGAATTAATAGAAACTAAAGATGAGCTATCTTGGACACCTTATTGGCAGGGGGGTCGTTGTAATTAAAATCTGCTAAATTATTGCTAATCTCTTGTGCATGATTTAATGACTAACATGTCATCGTTTCTTAATTATTTTATTATAAGAAATGATGTTTTTATTTAGACGATAGTTATGCTTACCGAGGGAAACCCACAAGATTGGCACCAATACCAAGACCAGCACCACTACGAGCATTCACGGCCATAGAAGGAAGGTAGGTATCCATAATACTGAATGTAGCAGCAGCAGTAAGAGCGATTAATGCAATCTCATCAAGCGCAAGAGACCGTTTTGGAATAGCAAATGCAGCAATAGCGACCATCAAACCCTCAACCAGGTATTTAATAGCGCGCTTAAGAAGTTCACCGAGATCGATTCCCATGTTCATTATAGTTTAACATCAGAAAAAAACTTCAATACGGAAGAAGTTTAAAAAGAGTTTATTTGTTATATTATAGAATGACAACTCTTGGGAAAGAAGCACCAAATGGAGTAACTACCCGCCTTAATAGTGATGGCGTTGTAAATCCTAAATACGTAGATGTTCTTGATGAAGATAAAGCAATTGCTGGACAAAAGTTTGTATGTATATCATTTATTTCTCCAGAAAAGATTCTGGAGGAGAAAAATACATATTTTTTTAAGCAATTCCTAAAGCGATGGGAATTACAAAAGTCTTTAGAGAAGTTTACACAATTTCTTAGTTTTATTTCTCATAAACATGATGTATCATTTGATGTATTGACTGAAGATTTAGAAGATTTTGTAAAAGAAGAAAAGAATAATCTTTTTACTTCTAATTTAGAAGATGAGTTTAAAACATTCATTGACAACAATGAAGAGCGCATTCAGGCAGAGTTTGATCAAGATAATCAGTTTCAAACTAGCACTCGAGGCGTAAAAGTTCGAGGTGCATTTCCTACACAAGGCGAAGCCGAAGTAAGAGCTAAGCTTTTGCGTGAAGTAGATCCAAATCACGATGTTTTTGTAGGCCCAGTAGGGCTTTGGATGCCTTGGGATCCTGAAGCATATAAAACCGGGCGCGTCGAATATTTGGAGGACGAACTTAATCAACTTATGCATGAAAAGAAAAATAACGAGACAAAGGCAGCACGCGAGTTTGAAACACGTATTAAAGAAGCAAAAGAGAAGGCTATTGAAGATAATAAGAAAAAGGCCCTTGAATCTGGTAATAAGCTAACACAAACTTTAGATGAAAATGGCAATCTTGTTAGTGCTCGTGATGTGTCAACATTTGACAATTCTGTAGGACAGACTGCAACTGCTTCTGATATTCGCAAAGAGCTATTTGAAGATGAGAATGTTGTAACTAATAAGAATACAGATCATGGACTCAGTGAGCTTACACAAAATAAGAACACTAACGATGTAGATGAAGTTATTGAAATTTCTGAAAATGTTGCTGTCAGTCCAACACCTCCTCCTTTCTTCTTGCCCAATACCGCCACCTCGGATCAGGATAAAAAGAAAAAGAAAAATTAGTAATAAAGTTATTTGTAAATACTATATAGCATGTATTACATTATTAGCTATTTTAAATAATTTATTAGATATCTATTAAATTATTTACCATTTACTTCGCCCCTTTCTAACATTAATTTGTGGACCCTTAGATTTTCTAGAACTGTTTGGATCCCATGGTTCTAGATCTTCCTCATCACTATCAAGACCTTTTGAAAGCTCCCAAAACTCTTTTGATCCTAATTTAAAATCTGCTCGCTGTTCAGCTTTATACCAAAATATTTGATGATGCAGTTTATTGCTCTTAGCATTATTATTAATAACCAAACATTCATAATTTTCTGTACACTGATCCATGATTTGTGCAAAACTTTCAAATGTAGGAAACATACCTGCATAGTTTTCCCAAATAATCCGCCTATTTTTAATATATGGTTCGCGTAATATAAAAACATAATCAATGTTTGTTCTCAAATTGGGTGGGATTCCTAAAGGATATTGCATTGTAATAATAAGCATAATTTTCCAATGTCTTCCATTCATAAAGAGTAAACGCATCATTTTATCTCGGGTCCATGAAGCATCATATAAGCAATCATCAAGTATAACAAATGCTCTAGGATCTATAGTAGAGCGCTTATATTGTTGGATCTCTTTTTTAACTTGTTTAAGAACCTGTCTTTGGCGCTTAAGAATATTTTCAATAATTGCCGTATTATATTCATCATGAATAAACAACTTTGGTACATGTTGACTATAAAAACCATTTCCTGCTTCTGTTCCCGAAATAACAGTACCTATAGGAATATCTTGATGATGAAACAAAAGATCCCTTACTAAAAAACTTTTCCCTGTATCACGACGCCCAATTAAAACAATAACAGGTCCTTTATTTTCATCCGGTTTAAAACTAATATGACGCATACTAAACTTACTTAACTCTAGTTCTGTAGACATATTAAGTGATAATTAGAAAAGAAAATATATACTTCGACGCGAAAATTAGTTTAAGAACAAAATATTAATTGTTGATTATTTCTAATGGAGTTCTCCTATAAAAAGAACAATAACGATAAACTTTTTGAAAGTGTCACACAAAGTGACGGAATGAATCTTAGTGACCCTCAGAACTTTATTCCTTTATACACAAGATTTTTTGATCTTAATGAAAAGAATTGTGATGCAATTAATCTCAATAACAATTCTCGATTAGTAAGTGTTAATGAAAAAGTAAATGATAATCTTTTTGCATGTTCTATCGAAGAAAATGAAACTCTTAAGGAAAAAAATGTATTTTTTAAGTTTAGTCCTTTAATTGATCCTATTAAATACATGATGGGCAAATATGATATGAAGGATTCTCAATTATTAGAATTACCTAACTTTGAAGGAAGTAAAGGTCATACAAAATCTTCTGATAAAAACAATGCTGCTTATGTAGATAGTTTTTTTACTTATCTTACTAGCCAGATGTTAAACAGTCATAATTTTGTGCATGCATTAGATTTTTATGGATCTTTTTTAGCAAAAAAACATGATTTTAAGTTTAATATTGCTGATGATGTAGAATACCTTAATGAATCAGATTTTTTTCATGAAAATCGTGGTTCTCTTTTTGATGTTGATAATACATTTGCAAATGGTGTATTTAATTTCAATACTAGAAAAAATAAAGAAAGGCTTGTATTAGAAGATGAAGAAATTAATGATGATGCTATTTTAGGTCTAAGTGATATATCTGATTTAAAAGAATTAGATTCACTTTTTGTTGAGAAAGATTCTGTAGATCAAGAAGTAAATGTTGCTTTACCGGACCTATTAATGACATTTGATTTAAAAGACAAAAATCATAGTGATGATGGTAAAGAAAAAACTAATGGAGATAGTGATTCTGATTGTTCATCTAGATCATCAGTTACAGATGGCTCAGATAATGATGAAGACGAAGATGAAGACGAAGATGAAGATAATAGTGATGAATACTCTACTGCATCTGAAGATATGTTATTTGCTACATTAACTAACTTTCCTGTACAAGTAATCGCTCTAGAAAAATGTGAAAAAACATTAGATTCATTTATAACGAATGAAGGAGAAGATTTGCCAGATGAACAGTGGGGATCTATGCTAATTCAAATAATAATGATGCTATTGGCATATCAAAAAACATACCAATTAACACATAATGATTTGCATACAAATAATATTATGTACGTCACGACAGATAAACCATACCTATATTACAAATATGATGGTTCTTATTATAAAGTTCCTACTTTTGGAAAAATCTATAAGATTATTGATTTCGGAAGAGCGATATATAAGTTTAGAGGTAATATAATCTGTAGTGATAGCTATGATCTAAAAGGTGATGCAGCAGGACTTTATAATTTTGAACCATATATTAATGAAGAAAAACCTAGATTAGAGCCAAACTTTAGCTTTGATTTATGTAGGCTAGGTTGTGCTATATTAGATTTTGTTATTGATGATTTAGAAGAGGAACCACAAGATCCCAAACATGCGGCGAAGCGTATTATAAAAAGTTGGTGTATGGATGATAAAAATCGTAATATTCTATATAAAAATAATGGCGATGAAAGATATCCTAATTTTAAATTATACAAAATGATAGCACGAACAGTTCATAATCACACTCCAGATAAAGTTATACAAAATATTTATTTTGATAAATTTAAAGCTGCAAAGAAAAAATTGAGTAAGTCTGCAAAAGTTATGAGCATCGATGATTTGCCATGTTACGCATAACGGTCTAGTATATTTATAAGTTAAATTGGTTTATTTGTCATTTCTTGTTAGTACTGCTTTAAGTATTTCATTTTTTTAGTATACTTTTATATATGAGTGATAAAACAAAAACAGAGATAAAAAAAAATGCAGAAGAAGAAGATGATGAAGATATTTTAGAAAATATGCAAATAGAAAAGGAAAAAAATAAAATGATTGCAGCTGTTGTTAAAAATCCATTGTATGTGCAATGTTTACTTCATATAAAAGCATATAGAGATTATCATAAAGGTGAAAAAGATGAGTTTTTAGAAAGAATAGAAGTAATAGATGAAAAATATAATAGATATGCAAGACTTATTGATAGCGTACAAATAAGCATTATTATATTATCTGCACTTTCAGCTTTTATACAAGCAGCAAATCCATTATTTAATATTCGCGATGTTATTCTTCAATTTATAGCTCTTTGTGTAGGTTCTTATTCTGCATTAATTCTATCTATATCCAAATACTATAAGCTAGATGAACAAAAAGAAGAAATGAATAATCTTCGCACACGATGTACAGAACTGGTGGGACAATTAGGTGCTCGCGAAGACAGATTAAATAGATTATGTACAAAAGAAATATGGGCTGGACCTTTAGATGAATCTGATAATAATGAAAAGGAAGATCAAGCTCCTGCATACAATGCGTGGGAAAGTGAACGAGATGATATGTTTACTGCGTTGAAATCAATAATAGAAAAGAAACAAACTCTAGTTTCTTTATTCGATAAATTAATGGATTCACAAGAAGCAAAAGAATTAATATATGCAGCTAAAAAGAAGTCATTAGAATATAAAAAAAAAAATCTTCTACTAGATCAAGAGTTTTTAATTCACGCAAAAAATAAAGAATCATATCTTGCAGAAAAAGCGAAGATATATAAAAAAAAAAGTAAAATTACAGATATGACAAAAATTAAAAATACGAGCAGGTATGGTGCA
>MDTB01063328.1_pt1 | contig 23234 bp, 26 predicted proteins | sample 811161 | NCBI WGS metagenome assembly MDTB01 (sample SAMN05326650, study PRJNA326480) | marine metagenome | isolation source: seawater | place: Mediterranean Sea | collected 2009
AAATTTAAAATTCTCGTCAAATGTTAAGGAATAAGAAATCCAAAATGTACCACTTAAGTAAAAAGCGAAACTAAATACGAAACCAATCAAAAAAAAATTTTTATAATATGGTTTTTCTCTGTAAGTATTCTTTGTTCTTTTATTTACGTAAACAATTAATAAAAAAAGAGCTGGTAAAACAAAAAAGTTAATTAATGAAAAATTAAATGGTTGAAAACTAAATACAGTTAATAAGCCGATAGTAAAAGGAATTACATATAAAACATAATTTGGATTATTTAAAATTTTGTTAAACATTTATTTAATATAATTCAAATATTTTTTTTCTATCTTTTTCATCAAATTAAAATCTATATTTGTTTTATGCTTATATCCGAGTAAATGAACAAAACCATGTATCCAAAGTTTATTAAATTCACTTTTAAAACTTTTATTGTTTTGTTTACCTTTAATTTTATCTATATTTAATATTACATCACCTAGATAAATTTCTTTTTTATTTAAAATTAAATTTTTAAGGTTCTTTTTTTCGTTGAATGGAAAAGAAAGTATATCTGTAGTTTTATTTTTTTTTCTGAACTTTTTGTTCAATTTTTTAATTTCTTTTGCTCCAGACAATAATAAGGTAAAAATAAAAAGTTTTTTTTTGTAAGTTTTATCTTTTTTATTAATTATTCTTATGCTTTGGCCGATTAAACGTTTAGGGTTTTTTAAATATTTTTTCCAAGAAAAATTACTTAAAATTACATTAATTTTTATCATCAGTGCTTTTTTTTTGATAAGCCCTAATAATCTTTGATACCAAAGGATGTCTCACTACGTCTGAATGGTCAAATTCAATAATTTTTATTTCTTCGATATCTTTAAGAATGTCTTTTGATTTTACAAGACCTGACTGAGATTTGTTTATTAAATCAATTTGAGAGGGATCTCCATTAACTACGAGCTTTGAATTTTCTCCAATTCTAGTTAAAAACATTTTAATTTGAGTTTCTGTTGCGTTTTGAGCTTCATCCAAAATAGCAAAACAATTTTTCAAAGTTCTTCCCCTCATAAACGCTAATGGAGCAATTTCTATTTCACCAGTATCAATCTTTTTATCAATTTTTTCTGCACCGAATAATTCATATAACGCATCATAAAGTGGTCTTAAGTATGGATCAACTTTCTCTTTCATGTCTCCGGGTAAAAATCCAAGTTTTTCACCGGCTTCGACTGCAGGTCTTGAAAGTATCACTCTTTCTACTTTTTTTTCCATGAGTAAAGTAATGGCCACAGATACAGCTAAAAAACTTTTTCCAGTACCAGCAGGACCAAGGGACATAACAATATTATTTTCTTTTAAAGCTTTAATATAATCGGATTGTTTTTCAGATCTTGCTATTACTGATTTTCTCGGTGTTTTAATTAGTTGTTTAAAAGCCTTTACGTTTGACTCATCTGTTTCAATATTTTTTTTCACTGCATACATTATATCGTTTTTTTCGATTAAATTGGTTAAAATATATTTATTTATCAAAAATTTTATCGCTTCAGAGAACTTTATCAAATTTGTCTCATTTCCTTTACAGGTAATTGAATTTCCTCTGAAGAAAACTTTTGTATTAGTTAGTTTTTCTAGATCTTTAAGGTTTTGATTAAACTCACCAACGATCGAAATTAACATTTGATTGTTTAAGATTTGAATATTTAAAGTCTCTTTATCGATTTTTTTTAAAGTTAGAATTTGATCAATTTTACTAATTTCAGACATAAGTATTAGGCAGCAAAATTTTTCATTTTATTTATCGATGAAACTTTTCCAAAGAGTGTATTCATGTTGCATTTATCAACTTTGATATGTCTAATTTTTCCTTTTAAGTCTTCATTACTACTCACAATTACTGAATTATAGTGTTCGTCTCGACCAAAATACATATTTTGATTTTTAATTTTATTTTCAAATAATACCTTAACATTAGTTCCTATGAGTTGACTCCTATAATCTTTTTTGATTTTTTCTGCGAGTTTTTGAAAAATCATTAATCTTTTTTTTGTTATATTTTGATCAATTTTTTTTAAGTCCGCAGATGGTGTCCCGGGTCTAGCACTAAAAATAAAGGAATATGAATTAATAAATCTTATCTTTTCCATTAATGACATAGTCAAATTAAAATCTTCATCTGTTTCACCTGGATAGCCTATAATAAAATCGCTAGAAAACCGGATATTTTTTTTTATATCTTTTAATTTTGATATAATTTGAAAATATTCTTCAATTGTATGCTTTCTGTTCATTTTATCTAAGATCTTATTTGAACCGCTTTGAACCGGAAGATGGACTAAAGGCATTATTTTTAAAGAGTTGCCATGCACTTCTATCAGATCACTTGTAAAGTCTTTTGGGTGAGAAGTTGAGTATCTTATTCTTTTTAAATCTTTTATCTTACTCAATAAATTTAATAATCCTGATAGTCTAATGTCATTGTGATTATATGCATTTACATTTTGACCGAGTAAAGTTAACTCCCGTGAACCATTGTCAACCAATTGTTCAGCCTCTGAAAAAATCTCTTCAGGTGATCTTGAAAATTCTGGACCTCTTGTATATGGAACAACACAAAACTTACAAAATTTATCGCAACCCTCTTGTATCGTTAAAAAACTTGATACATTACTATTTGAATTCTTTACCAGATTTAAATTATCGAATTTTTCAATGACGTCAAATTCTGTAGCATTAGATTTAATTTTATCTTTTTCAATATCTAAAATTATTTTATTAATCTTGTGGTATGATTGCGGTCCAACAACCGCATCAATATATTTTTCTTTTTCCAGTAAAATATCTCCTTCCGCTTGCGCCACACACCCAGCTATTACAGTTATAGGTTTTTTTTTATCTTTAAATCTTTTCTTTATTCTACCAATATCATGATAAACTTTGTGCGTAGCTTTTTCTCTTATATGGCACGTATTTAAAATATAACAGTCCGCTTCTTCAATATTCAATGTTGAAATATAATTAATTTTTTTTACTAAATCTAAAATACGATTACTATCGTATTCATTCATTTGGCACCCTAAAGATTTGATAAATATTTTTTTAGACAATTTATTTTTTTATTTTTGAGCCATACAATTCTAGTTTATGATCAACTAAATTATAACCTAATTTTTTGGCAATTTTTGCTTGAAGTTCTTCAATATCTTTATCTACAAATTCAACTATTTCTCCGCTATTAATGTCTATTAAATGATTGTGGTTATCATTAATTTCATATCTAGCTTTACCAGCTTTGAAGTCATGTTTAATCAAAATACCTGCTTCTTCAAAAAGTTTTACTGTTCTATAAACTGTTGCAATACTTATTTTGTCATCTAAGACTGTTACTCTTTTGTGCAATTCATCTACATCCGGATGATCTTTAGAACCATATACCTCTTTAGATTCAGAGAGTATTTTAGCTATGACTTTTCTTTGCTCAGTCAGCCTAACACCTTTTTCTTTACATTTTTCTTCTATAGTACTCATAAAATTTTTTCTAATTTAGCTTAAATATAGCGGTTTTATCAAATTTTTTTCTATTAAATTTTTTTTAATTAAAAACTCAATATTTTCAAGAGAAAAATCAGATAAATCACTGTTTTTGAAACCAAATAGACTAACTTTTTTAGAAATTCTTATGCCTTTAGCAACAGCTAAAGCCACTCTTATTGATGAAAAGCTTCCAGGTCCGCTATTAATTAATATGGAAAAATCCTTATCAATATTTACTTTGTGCTTTTTTAATAAATCTAATATGCTCTTTACCAATATTTCATTATTTTGTAATTTATTTTGAAAATTATGGATAAAAAAATTTTTCTTTATTCTCAGACCAATTTTATCATTTTTTCCAATGCAATTTATAATTAAAAAATCTTTGATCATTTTTTTATTACTCAACTTAGTTTCCTTGCATAATAAGGCACATTCATCATCTTCGCAAAACAAAATTGATGATTACGGATTAATATCTATTATGTATCACAGATTTGATGAGGCTAAATACCCTTCAACTAACATTCAGTTGGAAGTATTTAAGGAACAGCTTAAAATTATTGAAAAAGAGAAAATAATTTTTATTCATCCCAATAAAATAAAGGAAAACCTTACCTCTTATAAGAAACAAAGAAAAATTTTACTTACAATTGACGACGGGCTTTCATCTTTTTATGAAAATGCTTGGCCTATTTTAAAAGCAAAAAAAATCCCATTTTTACTATTTGTTAGCACTCGAGAGGTTGGGCGCTTCAACTATATGAGTTGGAAACAAATTGAAGAATTATCAAAAAATAAAAATGTAGTAATTGGAAACCATAGTCATTCTCATGAATATTTAGTAAATGAAAAACCTAATATTATAAAAAAAGATATTTTAAAATCGATTGAAATTTTTAAAAATGAGTTAGGTATTAGCTCGGAATTTTTTTCTTATCCTTTTGGTGAATACAGTTTAGAATTTAAAAAAATTATAGAGGAACTAGGTTTCAAATTTGCATTTGGACAACATTCAGGTGTCATTGATGAAACTAAGGATCTATTTGAATTACCAAGATTTCCTATCAATGAAAAATATGGAGAAATTAAAAGATTTAAAACTTTGATGAAAACACTGCCATTAAAATATAATAGAATATCTCCTGAAAATAAATTTTTAAAAGACTCAGATAACCCGCCAATTGTAAAAATTGAATTTCAAGAGGGAATTGCCGATTTAAATCTAATCAACTGTTTTTCTAATGAAGGCAATAAATGGAGAAATTCTAATATCTCATTTATTAAAAAAGATACATTAGAAATTAAAATAAGTGAAAAATTCCTTGGTGAGAGAGGAAGAATAAATTGTTCTTTACGCGATAAGAGTAGCTTTTGGCGATGGCTAGGGATACAATTTGTTTTAGCCGAATAAATTATAATTCAAATGCTTTTGGCGTAGAGTTTGCTAACCTAACTGGCTCAAAATCTGATAATTTATTCTGGTTTATTAGTTCTTCTAATTTTTTTGTATATTCTGAACCTGTCTCTGCATAATTATCAAGTGTTGAAGTTAGATCCAAACCCTTTAATGCTACTTTTTTCTCCCTCATCTCCAATCTTTTTTCCCTAAACTTTTCGTAGCTTTTGTGAGTGTTCAGATTTTTTTTATAAGACTTTACTGAAGCACGTAGTATTGGAAACCTTAGAATTTTATGATTCTTTGATTTATCTCTCATAAGAGGAGCTATTCCTTTGCCATCCCAAGTCCACTGACCAAAAATAGCATTACCCTCTAATGCAAATCTTGATGTTCCCCATCCACTTTCTTTAGCTGCCTGGGCAAGAGCTATTGAAGCTGGTATAATGTCCATTCTTTTTTTTAATTCTTCAACACTACCTTTTTTTACCTTATACTCTAAAAACTTCTGCCTTAACCATTGTTTTTCTTCATCACTAGTGTTTTTTCTGCTTGTGATTTTTTTAAGTTTGAATCTATCATCAAGAATTTTTTCATTCTCAGCAACAATAAGTGGTAGTACAATTTTAATAAAAGTCTCTTTTTTTAGTTTCATGCTTTGTATCTCATCTAAATCTTTGGGAAACTGGGTAAAATAAATAGGTTTAACTTTTTTTTCAAATCTTACTTTGTTTAAGTCATAATTAACATCTTTGAATAAGTTAAGAACTGTAGCAGTTTTTAAGTTCAAATCAGGTAAAATTACCTCAGTAATCTTTTCTTTTTTTTGTTGTTTCGTTAAATTTGGTTTTTTAGCAAGTTCTTTTGATTTTAAGGATTTATTTTTGTCTTTAGGGTCAATTTTTTTTACTTCTTTTTTTGAAATCGTTTCTGGTTTTTTTATTTCTTTTTCAACTACATTTTTTTGATCCAATTTTTTGAAATCATAAAAAGTTTTAAAACCAGATATAACTATTACTATTATGCCTGCGATAAGAAAAAAACCAACTACTGATTGGTTAACTTTATTTAGTCTTAATTTTTGATTATAAATAGAATTAAACAAATCGGTCGAGGTTTTTCCAATAAAATTATAAACTGTGGAACCTAATTTAGGTAAAACATTTAAAAATCCTAAACCTATATTTCCTAGTGTTTTCCAAAACTTTACTAGACTGTTGCTAAATATTGTTGATACATCTTCTCTAACAAAACTTATTTTTCTTGGAAATTTTGAAACACCTTTAAAGAAAGACTCTTTAAAATTACCGACTCCTTTAGAAACTCTCGAGAAAGGTTTTATAAAATTTTCTTTAAAAAAATTAGTTTTGAAATCTTTTGGAATTACTACTTTATTTTTTTGTAATATAAGCTCAAGTTGACCAGTTGTTAAATTTTTTTTATTTCTGAGATAATCTTGAACTTCTTTAATGCCATAAATTTCTGCAAGTTCAATCAACTGATCTCTGTATGTTAACTTTCGTTTCATCTAAACTGCCTCTACAGAGTTTACTTCTTTTATATAGTGTTTAAGAAGATTCTGAACGCCCTGTTTTAAAGTCATTAAAGAACTTGGGCAACCTGAACAACTACCTTGTAATTCAACTTTCACTACCCCGTTCTCAAAAGATTTGAATTTAATATCTCCTCCATCCCTTGCTACGGCTGGTCTTATTTTAGTATCCAAAACTTCAATAATTTGTTTAACAGTATCATCATCATCATAATTAAAATCTTTTTTCTCATTCTGATTTCCTTTAAGTATTGGATCTTTATTATTCTCAAAATAATGATTGAGATGTGAAATAATCATAGGTTTAAGATTATCCCAGGATACTTTTTTTGATTTTTTTACTGATAAAAAATTTTTTGACATTAAAATTAACTCTACCCCTTTGAAACTTAACAATTCTTTTATAAATACATTTGAAATTTTGTCTATTTCACTTCTCTGAAATTCCTCATTTCCAACAGATGAAATAATATTTTCTGACAAAAATTTAAGTGACTCAGGATTTGGTGTTGTCTCTGTTTGTATCATTAGAATTGTATATTATATCAAGCCTACTTTTTCACGTATATTTTTGAGGTTTTCCTCAGCTAAAACTCTAGCCTTTTCGCTACCTTTTTTTAAAATTTTTTGCAAATGTGTCTCATCATTCATTAATTTGTGAATTTCTTTTCCTACTGGACATATTTCGCTTATTAAAACGTCTGAAATTTTATTTTTTAGAAATGAATAATCTTTACCTGCCATTTCATCTAGAACTTTTTCTATTTTAAATTTTGAAATTTCGCAATAAATGCTCAATAAATTTAAAGCTTCAGGTTTTTTTTCTAAAGATTTTAAATTATCAGGTATTGACTCTGAGTCTGATTTGGCTTTTTTTATTTTTTTTACTATTTCATCTGCGCTATCCTTGAGATTAATTCTAGAATAATCTGATTCTTCTGATTTACTCATTTTTTTTGTACCATCTCTCAAACTCATAACCCTCGAAATATTTTTTGGGATAAGCGGCTCAGGCAGAGGGAAAAAGTTTTTACATTTGAAATCATTATTAAATTTTTGAGCTATATCTCTTGATAGTTCTAAGTGTTGTTTCTGATCAGCACCTACTGGAACATGCGTTGCTTTATATAGCAATATATCTGCGGCCATTAAATTTGGATAAATATATAAGCCAACACTAACTTTTTCTTTATCCTTGCCGGCTTTATCTTTAAATTGAGTCATTCTATTTAACCATCCTAATCTTGATACACAATTAAAGATCCATGCTAGTTCGGAATGTCCGGAGACTGAAGATTGATTAAAAATAATACTTTTATCGGGATCTAGTCCAGTGGCTAAAAAACTTGCTGTAGTCTCTAAAATATTATTCTTTAATTGATTGGGGTTCTGAAAAGTTGTTATTGCATGTAAATCAACCACACAATAAATGCAATTAGTCTCTTTTTGTAAAGAAACAAAATTTTTTAATGCTCCAAGATAATTCCCTAAATGCAAATTACCTGTAGGCTGAACACCAGAAAATACTAATTTTTTATTACTCATTTTAACTTGTTTTAAAATTCTGTTTTTTCAATATTCCAAATAAATAACACGATAACAAATAAACAGCAGCAACAAAACAAACAATTATCACCATATAAACTGATTTAAATTTGTAACGATAGTCTAAATAATCTGCGAAATAATCCATTGCAAACAATAAAAGAATACACATAAAAATGGTGTTTATGATTATCTTTAAAACATTTTTTGCCAAATAGTTTTTTAATAGCAATAAATTTTTTTTATGAAGTAAGTAAGTGTAAATAATTACACCAATCCATGTAGATAGAGACGTAGCAATAGGAATAATTATAAATCCTACTTTACTAAAAAAAATAACGCTGATTGAAATATTTAGCAAAACTATGAAGGTAGAAATATAAAACGGTGTTTTAGTATTATTTCTAGCAAAAAAGAAATTTGATAAAATCTTGATTAAAGCAAATGCTGGAATACCGTAACCAAAATATTTTAAAGCAGAAGCAGTCATATTAATATTTTCTATATTAAAAGAACCGTATCCAAATAATGCATTAACAATTTCGTTAGAGGCCATAATTAAACCTAAGCTTGCAGGTATAGAAAATAAAAGTGAAAGCTCTATCGATCTGCTTTGAATGTTGGAAATTTTAGAAATATTTTTTTGTTTATAAGCTTTTGATAAAATTGGCAAAGAGACAGTTCCAACTGCTATACCTGCTATAGCTAAATTAATCTGATATATACGATCTGCATAGTATAAATAAGACACTGCGCTAGCCTCAAACGAAGCTATAATTGTACCAACTAAAATATTTATCTGTGTAACTCCAGAAGACAAAACGCTAGGTAGCAGTTTATTAAAAAATAATTTTACTCGACTATTTAATTTGAGCTTAAATTCAATCGAAAACCTGTAATAACGTTTTGTAAAATAAATTAAAAATATTAGTTGAATTATTCCAGCAAAAGTAACTCCGTATGATAATTGTTTTGCAAATTCTAAATCGAAAAAAAATGAAATAATCAAACTTGCTATTAAAACAACATTTAATATTATCGGTGCAGCTGCAGCTGCTGCAAATTTATTGTTAGCATTTAAAATACCTGAAAAAAAAGATGAAATGCTTACAAGTAATAGGAAAGGAAATGTAATTCTCGTAAGTTCTACTGCAAAATCAAATTTTTCAACATTATCTAAAAAACCTGGGGCAATTAAATAAACTACGTATGGAGTAAATATTTCAACAAGCAAAACTATAAAAAAAAGAATTAAAATTAATATGCTCAAAACTTCATCAGCAAATTTTTTTCCAGTTTGTTCGCTTCTAGATTTAGCTGCAACGTAACTAGGTATGAAAGCTGCATTAAATGTACCCTCCGCAAATAAACGCCTAAATGTGTTTGGAAGCCGAAAAGCAACAAAAAAAACATCAGCAAAAATTGATGCTCCTAAAAATATTGCTATTAATATATCTCTCAGGTAACCTAGAATTCTACTTAATAAAGTAAAAAAACTATAAACATATGTTGATGATAACAAGTTCATAAAAATTCAAAATTAAGCCACAAATAATAAATAAATAATGTAGTACAAATTTTATATTATATATTCATAACTTAAATGACAAAAAAATCTAAAATAGATCATTATTCCGATAAAGAGGCTCTTGATTTTCATATAAAAGGTAAGTCAGGCAAAATTGAGATACACTCATCCAAACCTTTAACGACTAAAAGAGACTTATCTTTAGCTTACTCTCCTGGAGTCGCTGCTCCAGTAAGAGAAATAGCTAAAAACCCAGAACTCGCTTACGACTATACTAGTAAAGGAAACTTAGTTGCAGTTATAAGCAATGGTTCAGCGATTTTAGGATTAGGAAATCTTGGTTCTCTTGCCTCCAAACCGGTAATGGAAGGCAAATCAGTTTTATTTAAAAGATTTGCTGATATAGACTCCATTGATATCGAAATAGACAGCAATGATGCAAAAACTGTAGTGCAAACAATTAAAAATATTGCAGGTACCTTCGGGGGAATAAATCTAGAAGATATTGCCGCTCCAGATTGTTTTATCATTGAGGAACAATTAAAAGAACAGTTGGATATTCCTATTTTCCATGATGACCAACATGGGACTGCTATTATCACTCTAGCGGCATTAATTAATGCTCTAGATATTTCAGGAAAAAAAATTTCTCAGGTCAAAGTAGTAATTAATGGAGCTGGCGCTTCAGCCCAAGCCTGTACAAATTTATTTAAAAGTTCAGGGGTGAAAAGTGAAAATATTATTATGTGTGATAGTAAAGGTATAATACATACAGAAAGAAAAAATCTTGACCAATTTAAATCATCATTTGCTTCTGAAACTAAGCTGAGAACATTAGATGAAGCAATGAAGGGTGCAGATGTTTTTTTAGGACTGTCGGCTAAAGATGTTGTCTCAAAAAATATGATTAAATCTATGGCTAAAAATCCAATTATTTTTGCTTGCGCAAATCCTGATCCTGAAATTAAACCGGAACTGATTGAAGAGGTAAGATCAGACGCAATAATTGCTACTGGTAGATCTGATTACCCAAATCAAGTTAACAATTTAATTGGTTTTCCATATATTTTTAGAGGCGCTCTAGATGTAAGGGCCAAAGTGATTAACGAGGATATGAAAGTTTCTGCAGCAGAGGCTATTGCGTTGTTAGCAAGAGAAAATGTTCCAGACGAAGTGGTAGCTGCATACGGTGGTGACAGACCTACATATGGAAAAAATTACATAATCCCTTCGACTTTTGATCCAAGATTGATAAGTGTGATTCCAATTGCAGTTGCTAAAGCAGCAATGAAAACTGGAGTTGCTAGAAAAAAAATTGAAAATTTAGAGGATTATAGAGATCTTCTTGTGAATCGACTGGATCCCTCCATGTCATTGATGCAAGGTATTAACGCTAAGGTAAGAAAAAATCCAAAAAAAGTAGTTTTTGCTGAAGGTGAAGATGAAAATATGCTTAAAGCGGCAATCGAGTTTGGGAAAAATAAGCTTGGAACGCCTATATTAATTGGGACTGAAAAAAGAATTAAAGAGCAACTTAAAAAAATTGGACTAGATGAAAATTTTAAAATTGAAATAGTTAACTCTACAAACAAAATTAAAAGAGAGAAATACGTCAAACATTTATATAAAAAGTTACAGCGTGAAGGACAATTGGAAAGAGATGTTGATCGTTTGGTAAGAAACGATCGTATCGCTTGGGGATCTTCAATGATAGCATGTAAGGATGCTGATGCTATGGTTACCGGTAATATAAGGCATTACGCTGCCTCAATTGAAAAACTTAAAAAAGTTGTGAGTCCTAGAGCAGGTGAAGAAATATTTGGAATGACTATGATAATTTCAAAAGGAAGAACGATTTTAGTGGCAGATACTAATGTTCAAGATTTTCCTTCATCTCAAAGGTTAGTTAATGTTGCTAAATCATGCGTAAGAGTTTCAAGACTGTTTGGATTTGATCCTAAAGTTGCTTTTCTTTCCCACTCTACATTTGGTAAACCAGTTTCAAAAAATACAAAACATGTTAGGGAAGCTATTGAATTATTAAAGAAAGAAAAAGTAGATTTTAATTTTGATGGGGAGATGCAGCCAGATGTGGCCTTAAACCCAATTTATCAAGAAATTTATCCTTTCTCTAAAATTGTTGGTAGAGCAAATATATTAATTATGCCTGCGCTTCATAGCGCTGCAATATCAACAAAACTGATGAAAGTTTATGGAGGAGCTAAACTTATTGGGCCATTGTTAATAGGCTTGGGCTTGCCAATTGAGGTTGCTCCTCTGAGATCTAGTACCTCCGACATACTCAATTTAGCCTCTATAGCTGCTTACTCTTCAGACGTTATAGATTATTCCAGTTAAAGTTTAGATCTACTTAGTTCTTTTGCAAGATATATTGAAGGAATAACTTCTTTAACATCATATATTTTATTAGCCTCGTTAATTACTTCTTTTTTTTCTTCGATATCCATCGCAATACCAAAAATATAAACATTTTTGTCTATTGTTTCTAAAGTATAATTTCTTGCTTTAGTTTTTTTGTTTAAAATTAAGGCTGATCTTAATTGACTTGTTATAAATATATCCTTAGCAGTACTTTTAAAATTTGCTTGCCCTTTTATAGTAATAGCGTTTTTTACGGATCTAACTCCCTTGGTTTCCCACGCCATTTTTGTAATTTTAATTTTTTCTTCTGGTTGATCTACTTTACCTGACAAAAATATTCTCCCATCTAATACTTCGGATTGAATAGTTAAAAAATATTTTTTATCTGTCAAGGCAAGCCTCGCATTTAAATTTTTTTGCATAATAGTGTCATCAATTTGCATACCTATTGTTCGAGGATCAAATGTTATATTTACACCAGTTCCAAATTGACCCACCGTAGTGCAAGAAGATACCATTATTATAAAAGCTATACTTATATAATTTCTTATTTTTTTAAGTCTAAACATATTTGATAAATTTTTTTTTTACCCATTTTTTCAGATTCAAACAGCAAATTTACAACGTCCTTTAAAGTTTTAGTTTTTAAAAGTTTTTTTGCTTTTTTTGTAATTTCAACTTCATTAAAAATTTTATCTTTAGTTTCTTTTTCTGAAATTACAACTGTTAACTCTCCCTTTATGGGAGTTTTGAACATGTTTATATTATCAATTTCTGCCCTATAAAATGATTCGTGAAGTTTAGTCAATTCTCTAGCAATTAGTATATGCCTACCCTGATAGTGCTTTTTAAAATATTTAAGATAAAAATTTACTTTTAAAGCAGGGATAAAGAATATTTGGGAAAAATTTATTTTACTTATAGAACTTAAAATTTTTTCTAGTTCCTTTTCTTTCTTAGGTAGAAATCCAAAAAAAAGGAACTGGTCTTTAAAACCTGAGATACTAATAGATGTTGTAATAGATGAAACTCCAGGTACAGGAATAACATTTATTCCCCTATCTAAACAAGTTCGAACCAATAATCTACCCGGGTCTGAAATTAACGGGGTTCCGGCGTCGGAAATTAAAGACAAAATTTTGCCTTCATTTAAATATTTTATAATCTTTTCAAGTTCATTTTTTTCATTAAACTTATGATAAGAAATTAACTTTTTTTTTATTTTTAGATGATTAAGTAACTTTAAGGAATGCCTTGTGTCTTCACATAAAATGATATCTGAATCTTTCAAGGTTTCTATTGCTCTAAATGTAATATCTTCTAAATTTCCAATAGGAGTTGAAACAATATATAAACAGTTTGAAGATAATTTCATATTATGAAAAAAAGCATTTGTATTATTTTATTAACAATTCTAACATTTTTAAATACTAATTTATCAGCCAATGAAGATAATGACATTCTTAAAATTGGCTTGTTGGCTCCACTAAGTGGAGAATATAAAGATCTTGGAAATTCACTATTATACTCATCTCAACTAGCTTTAAATGAAATAAATGACAAAAACGTAATAATCATACCTCGGGACTCTAATTTAAAAGATGAAAATAAACTTAACGAAGCAATTAATGAAATTAGAGCACAGGGAGCTAAAATAATCATAGGGCCAATAGATAACAAAGATTTTAAAAATGTTAAAAAATTTAGTGATATCGTTTTTATTTCCCCCTCTAATATAAATCCTGAATTTCAAGATAATGTTATAAGTGTAGGTATAAGTCTAGAATCTCAAATGATTGCTTTAATTAAATTTTTAAAAAAAAAGAAAAAAAAGAAAACTGTTATTCTTCTACCGCGAAATAATTATTCAGAGCTAGTTGAGAAAAAACTAAAAAAATTTGAGTTAAAAAATTATAAGATTTTTAGATATAGTTCTGATCCAAAAGTTCTAACCGGTGAAATTGAAAAGTTGACAAATTATTCACAAAGAAAAAAAAATTTAGAGCTAAGAAAAAAAATGTTTGAAGATAAAGATGATGAGCAGTCTATCAAACAATTAAAAATATTAGATCAAAAATATACTTTAGGTGATGTTAATTTTGACTCTGTTATCATAATTGACTTTGGAAATAGTTTAAAAAGTGTTTTGACCTCTTTAATTTATACTGATGTGGATCAAGAAAAGGTTTTATTTACTACTTTAAATCAGTGGTTTGATGAAAGTATTTTTTATGAAAATACTGTAAAAAATTTATATTATCCTTCAGTAAACTACAAAGAATTCTCAAAGTACAAAAATAATTATTTTAAAATATTTAAATCATATCCAAATGAAATTACAATTCTAGCATATGATGCTATAGGCTTGATATATTACGTTTGGAAAAAAAATAAAAAGATAAATTCTGTTAACGACTTTTCATTTAAAGGTAAAATTAAAGGAAAAATTGGTTTGTTTAAATTTGATGGAAAACAAATCATTCAGGATCTTGACATCTACAAAGTAGAAAATAATAAATTCACAAAATTTTAACTTTTCTTTTTAATTTAGTAAATGCTATGTATCTGTGATCTATCTTGATTTTTTTGCTCTTTAACATTTGCCCGAAAGTAATTGATTTTGATTTAGGAATAAAAATTGGATCATATCCAAATCCTCTTTTGCCAATTATTTTTTTTGATATTTTCCCTTGAACTTTACCCTCTACGGTAACGACTTTACTATTTGGATACTTAAAAGAAAGACTACAAACAAAAGAGGCAGATCTTTTATTCGTGTTTTTCATTTTTTTCAAAATTATTTGCATAGCTTTTCTAAAACCTCCATATTTTTTTGCCCATCTAGCTGAATAAATACCAGGTTTTCCATTAAAAAATTTAATACATAGACCGGAGTCATCAGAAATTGAAGGCAAATTGCTTTTTTTTGAAAAATAAATAACTTTAAGTTTAGAATTTTCTTTGAAGGTTTTACCTGTTTCCTTTGGACTTTTAATTTTGAAAGATTCAGGTGATATCTTTACAATTTTTTTTCGTAATAAAAAGGCGATTTCTTTTAATTTTCCCTTATTGTGTGTACCGATAAGTATTTTTTTCATCTATATCTAGTAATTTTCGTTTTATTGACTATATAGCAATTAGCATGAATGAAGAAAAACTAAAAGACTCTATTGAATCAGAAAATCAAGAAATTAAATCTGATCCTAAAGATACAAAAAAAACAGAAAAACCTTTAGAGGTTAAGCTTGCTGAAACCGAGGAAAAATTGCTCAGATCTCTAGCTGAGGTCGAAAATCAAAGGAGAAGATTTGAAAAAGAAATTAAAGATGCTTTTGAATTTGGTTCTTTCAACTTTGCAAAAGAAAGCCTTGCAATTTTAGATAATTTACAAAGAGCTAAAACTGCTATCAAAAATGATGAAGTCCTTAAAGCTAACAAAGACCTTGATAAATTTTTAGAAAATATAACAATTATAGAAAAAGATTTAATTTCGATTTTTGAAAAAAATAACATTAGAAAAATTAATACAAAAAATCAGAAATTTGACCCTAATCTTCATCAGGCTATGTCTGAAATAGAAGATGAAAAAGTTGAAACTGGTAATATCATTCAAGAAATTCAATCAGGTTATTTGTTAAGCGATAGATTACTAAGGCCTGCATTAGTTTCTGTTTCAAAGAAAAAAAGCACTAAAAATCAAGAAAATAAAGAAAAAAAAGAGGATAAATAGACTTGTAGTCGAAAAAAAAACACCCATATAAGTCATGTTAAAGGAAATAATATTATGAGCAAAGTAATAGGAATAGATTTAGGAACAACAAACTCTTGCGTAGCCATCATGGATGGTTCGCAAGCCAAAGTTCTTGAAAATGCAGAAGGCACTAGAACAACACCTTCTGTTGTAGCGTTTTTAGAAAACGATGAAAAACTAGTAGGTCAACCAGCAAAGAGGCAAGCGGTAACTAACGCTCAAGATACGATATTTGCTGCTAAGAGACTAATTGGAAGATCGTTTGAAGATGAAACAGTTAAAAAAGATATTGGAAAAGTTCCTTTTAAAATAATTAAATCTGAAAATAATGAAGCTTGGGTTGAAGGAAAAAATAAAAAATATTCTCCTTCTCAAATATCTGCTTTTGTATTGCAGAAAATGAAGGAAACAGCTGAAAAATATCTTGGTCAAGCAGTTACTAAAGCAGTAATAACAGTTCCCGCATATTTTAATGATGCTCAGAGGCAGGCAACTAAAGATGCTGGAAAAATTGCAGGATTAGAAGTTTTAAGAATTATAAATGAACCTACTGCAGCAGCTTTGGCTTATGGCTTGGATAAAAAGAACGGTCAAAAAATTGCTGTTTATGATTTAGGTGGCGGAACTTTTGATGTTTCAATACTTGAAATCGGCGACGGAGTTTTTGAAGTCAAATCAACAAATGGTGATACATTTTTAGGTGGAGAGGATTTTGATGATGAAATTGTTGATTATCTAATTGAAGAATTTAAAAAAGATAATGGAATTGATTTAAGAAATGATAAACTTGCTTTACAAAGGTTGAAAGAAGCCGCTGAAAAAGCAAAAATAGAATTGTCGTCTGCTGCGCAAACAGAGATTAACTTGCCTTTCATCACAGCTGATAAAACTGGACCAAAACATGTAAATCTAAAATTTACTAGAGCTAAGTTAGAAGCGCTGGTTTCAAATTTAGTGGAAAGAACACTTGAACCTTGTAAAATAGCACTTAAAGATTCTGGTTTTTCTGCAGCTGAGATTAACGAAGTTGTTTTAGTTGGTGGCATGACTAGAATGCCAAAAATTGTAGAAACAGTTAAAAACTTCTTTGGAAAAGAACCTAACAAAAGCGTAAATCCTGATGAAGTTGTTGCAATGGGTGCAGCTATCCAGGCTGGCGTTTTACAAGGAGATGTCAAAGATGTTCTCCTTTTAGACGTAACACCTTTATCTCTTGGTATAGAAACATTAGGTGGAGTTTCAACTAAATTGATAGATAAAAATACAACAATACCTACAAAGAAAAGCCAAGTTTTCTCAACTGCTGAAGATAATCAACCAGCAGTGTCTATAAGAGTACTTCAGGGAGAAAGAGAGATGGCATCTGATAATAAAATTTTAGGTAACTTTGAACTAGTAGGAATTGCTCCTGCTCCTAGAGGTACACCTCAAATTGAAGTTACTTTCGATATAGATGCAAACGGTATTGTAAACGTTTCTGCAAAAGATAAAGGTACTGGTAAAGAACAAAAAATACAGATTCAAGCATCGGGAGGATTGTCTGAAGAAGAAATCCAAAAAATGGTAAAAGATGCTGAAGCCAATAAAGAAGCGGACAAGAAGAAAAGAGAGTCTGTTGATGCAAGAAATCAGGCTGATAGTCTTATTTTTTCAACAGAAAAAAGTTTGAAAGAACATGGTGATAAAGTTTCAGCTGAAGAGAAGAAAGCTATTGAAAACGGTATTGCAGATCTTAAAAAGTCCTTAGAGAGTTCAGATATTGAAGATATTAAGAAAAAAACACAAAACTTAATTCAAGTTTCTATGAAACTAGGTGAGGCAGTTTATAAAAGTCAGCAAAAACCTGAAGCAAAAAAAGAAGATTCTAAAGATGCAAAATCTGAAGAAAAGGATAACGTTGTTGATGCAGATTTTGAAGATGTAAAAGAAGATAAAGAAAAAAGCGCCTAAGAAAATTAAAAAGGAGACGTCCTGTGGCTAAAAGAGATTATTATGATGTCTTAGGTGTAACTAAATCAGCTTCAAATGACGAAATTAAAAAAGCCTACCGTAAATTAGCTCTAAAGTATCATCCTGATAAAACAAAAGGAGATAAAGCTTCAGAAGAAAAGTTTAAAGAAGCAAGTGAAGCTTATCATATTCTTTCCGATGATAAGAGAAAGACTAACTACGATCAATTTGGTCATGCAGCTTTTGAAGGCTCTGGAGGTGGTCAGGGTTTTGGTGGATTTGATACCTCTTCATTTTCAGACATATTTGAAGATTTTTTTAGTGACTTTGGAGGTGGTGGACAAACAAGAAGGTCAACTAATAGAGGAAACGATTTAAGGTATGACGTTAGTATTAATTTAGAAGATGCATATAAAGGATTAGAAAAAAATGTTAAATATACCACTTATAAAAAATGTTCTTCATGCTCAGGAAGTGGAGCTGCAAAAGGTTCTAAACCTATAAAGTGTAATTATTGTTCCGGTAGAGGTAAAGTACGAACCAATCAAGGTTTCTTTACCATTCAACAAACATGCCCTCAATGTAGTGGATATGGAGAAACAATCGGAGATCCTTGTAAAAGCTGCAATGGCAATGGCAAAACTCAAGGCAGTGAAAATGTAACTGTAAAAATTCCGAAAGGAGTAGATGATGGTACAAGAATTAGACTTTCTGGTAAAGGTGAGGCTGGGTCAAAAGGTGGATCTAGTGGAGACTTATATCTTTTTATTTCAATTGAAAATCACAATATTTTTAAAAGATCAGAGGAAAATTTATATTATGAATTACCAATATCATTTTCTGACGCTTCTCTAGGTACTACTGTAGAAGTGCCGTCTATAGATGGAGGAAAATCAAAAATCAAAATCCCAACTGGAACACAGCATGGTAAACAGTTTAGATTAAAAGGGAAAGGGATGCCAGTGTTGAGAAGAAGTATTTACGGAGATTTATATATTAGAGTTATTACTCAAGTACCCACAACTCTTTCTAAAAGACAAAAAGAAATATTAGAAGAATTTAACGAAATCGAGAGAAACAAACCTGATCCGGTAATTAAAAGCTTTTTCGAAAAGGCTAAGAAATTTTGGAAAAGCTCATAATCTAAATGGAAACTGGTCAAATAATGTCAGCTATTTTTTTAATTGCTGTACTTGCTTTAATCTTACCAGGATTTTTATCTACAAATAATAAGATTAAACAATTCATGAAAAATCTATCTATTTGGGCTATAATTGTATTAATTATTATTGTAATTATTTATCTATTAAAATAATGAGAAAAATCAATTTAGCTATTACTGGATGCATGGGAAGAATGGGTCAAAAGCTCATTAAATCCTCAAGTTCAGATAAAAATTTTAAATTAGTTTCTTTAACAGAAAATAGAAAAATTAATAAAATAATTAGAGGCATTAAGCCAGAACTTAATACTATAAATGCATTAAAAAAAGCCGACGTGATTATTGATTTTACTATTCCTAAATGCACGTTAGAAGTATTAAAAATTGCTTCAAAACAAAAAAAAAGAGTTGTTATAGGAACAACTGGTTTTTCAAAAAAACAAGAAAGGATGATTAAAAATTATTCCAAAAAGATACCCATTTTAAAAGCCGGGAATATGAGTTTAGGTGTTAATCTATTGATGTATCTAACTGAAATTGCTTCTAAATCATTAGGTAAAAAATTTTTAAGCAAGGTCTATGAAGTTCATCATAAAGGTAAAAAAGACTATCCTTCGGGCACTGCTTTAATGCTTGGAGAAGGAATTGCAGTGGGTAAAGGTAAAAATTTATATAGTATAATTGGAAAAAAATATTTGAATAAAAAATCATTTCCTTACAGTAAAACAATTAATTTTAATTCAATTAGAAAAGGCGAGGTAGTAGGAGAACATGAAGTTAAATTTTCAAGTGGAAAAGAAATAGTAACTTTAAATCACGAGTCATTTGATCGAGCTTTATATTCTGAAGGAGCATTAGTTGCAGCAAAATGGCTTAAAAATAAAAAGCCTGGTCTTTATTCCATGAGAGATCTCCTAAATTTTAAGTGAATAATAAAAAAAAATCTAAGATTATTATAAAGGTCTTAGATGAAGCATATCCCAACGTTCCAATACCCTTAAACTATAAAAACATATTTACACTACTAATTTCAGTTTTGCTTTCTGCTCAATGCACTGATGTAAATGTAAATAATGTCACAAAAAATATTTATCCAAAATATAATCATCCTAAACATTTTGTAAAGTTAGGAAGAAAAAAAATTGAAAAATTAATAAAGAGAATAGGAATTTTTAGAGTAAAAGCGAAAAGTATCTTCTATTTATCGAAAACTTTGATTGAAAAATATAAGGGCAAAGTTCCTCGAACTTATGAAGAGTTAGAACAATTACCTGGTGTTGGACATAAGACGGCTAGTGTTGTGATGTCTCAAGGTTTTGGTTATCCAGCTTTTCCGGTTGATACGCATATTCATAGATTGGCGCAAAGATGGGGATTGACTAGTGGAAAAAATGTTATTCAAACTGAAAAAGATTTAAAAAATATTTTTCCCAAAAAATATTGGAATAAGCTTCATCTTCAAATTATTTGGTACGGCAGAGAATATTGTAAAGCTAGAGACTGTCATGGAATTACTTGTAAAATTTGTAAAAGCTGTTATCCAAATAGAAAAAAACCAATTAAAACTAAAAAGGCTTGATGAAAATTCTAGGTATAGGAAACGCTATCGTTGATGTTATTTGTAAAGTTAATGAAAATTTTCTTTCAAATAATAAACTAACAAAAAGTACAATGAAACTCGTAGACGAAAATGAATTTAAAAATTTATTATTAAATCTAAAAATAGAAGAAACAATTTCTGGTGGATCAGTGGCAAATTCAATTGTAGGCTTGTCTAAGCTGGGTAATGATGTTGGATTTATTGGAAAAGTCAGCGATGATGAACTGGGTAACAAATACGAAGAAGGTCTAAAAAAAGAAAATGTTAAATATTTTTACTCTAAAAAGAAAGAAAGTATACCTACTGGAACTTGTTTAATCTTAATTACGCCTGACTCAGAAAGAACAATGTGTACTTTTCTTGGTACAGCAGGGAAAATAAATGAAAATGACATTAATATTGAAGCGATAAAAAAAAGTGAAATTCTTTTTCTAGAAGGTTATCTTTGGGATGAAGGGGAACCAAAAAAAGCATTTGAAAAGGCAATCAATAATTCAAGTAAGGTTGCGATGTCATTATCAGATTTATTCTGTGTAGAAAGACATAAACTTGATTTTTTAGAATTAGTAAAAAATAGATTAGATATAACGTTTGCAAATGAGCAAGAATTTATGTCTTTAATTAATGTAAAAAATTTTGATGAAGTAGTTGATTATGCAAAAGAAATTAATAAATTAATAATTATTACTAGAGGAGAAAAAGGATCTTTAGCAATAAATGGAAATCAGGTTATTGAGTCTTCAGCAAAGAAAAATCTTATAATAAAAGATTTAACAGGAGCTGGAGATTTGTTTGCTGGTGGTTTTTTACATGGTCTTATAAATAATAAATCAGTGAAAGAAAGTCTGGAAATAGGTACTGAAATGTCTTCAAAAATAATTCAAAAAATCGGTGCAAGATTAGATTAATTTATTTTTTTTTCTTTTAAAACTACCCTTCCCTTTTTTTGGCTTGATAACTCTTTTTCGATATTTTTTAGAAAAAAGATCTATAGCAATTTTGTTTCTCTTTTTCATATCGAATAACCTGCCTTATCATTAAGAATGAAATTCTCATCAGAAAATTTATTCCTAATTTTTTTTCTAAGTCTATATATATGCGTTTCAACTGTGTGTGTATCAGCATCATTTGAATACTTCCAAACTTGATTCAAAATTTGATCTTTATGTGTTGAGTTTTTATTATTTAAAAGTAGTTCAAGAAGTTTTATTTCTTTTTCTGTTAGCAAGATAAATAGCTTATCTTTCTTCAATTTTTTTTCATTTTTATCAAGAATATATCCTTTGATTTCTATAAATGAATTCATGGTAAAATTTTTTTTTGCTAAAGAATTTTCAACAATTTCATTTATATTTCTTACACTAGCAGGTAAAGAAATTCTTTCTTGAAACAAATTTGGATAAATTTTTTTTGAATTAGAAAAAAGTATTTTTATTTTATTGCAATTTTTAATAAAGTTTTCTTTTAATATTTCTCCTGTAAGAAAATCTTCATGAATTAATATAACTTGTATATCTTGAAGAAGGTCTTTTTCAGGCTTCTTGGAATTGCAAGTTAATTTAAAATTTAAAAAATCTTTAAGTTCATTCAATGAAGTGGTAAAGTTTTCAAACCCAAAAGCGAGAACGTTAATTTTATGCATATAATTATAAAAAATAAAAAATTATCTATAGATGACTATAAAGTAAAATGTGCAATTGGTAAAAGAGGAATTGGAATTAAAAAGAAAGAAGGTGATCTAATTACCCCTAAAGGGACGTTTAAAATAAGGAGTATTTTATATAGGAAAGATAGAATTAAAAATTTAAAGTCAAAAATTAAAAAGATTATAATTAAAAAAAATATGGGGTGGTGTGATGATCCTAAATCCTCTCAATATAATAAAATTATAAAATTTCCCTTTAATTATGGTGCAGAAAAGCTTCATAAAAAAGATCACACTTACGATATTGTAGTGGCCTTAAATTATAATTTTAAACCCATCAAAAAAAATAAAGGTAGCGCTATATTTATACATATTGCTAAAAAAAAATTCCAAAATACAGCGGGTTGCATTGCGATTGAAAAAAAATATTTAAAAAAAATTGTAAAAATTATTGATAATAAAACAGTTATTTTAATAAATTAGACTCTTTTACCAAAAATTGCACTTCCAATTCTTAAATAAGTTGCTTTAAAATTTAATGCCAGCTGATAGTCAGATGACATACCTAGGCTTAGCTCTTTAAATCCTAGAGACGCATTTAGTTCAGATACACTTCTAAAATACTTATCTGTATTATCATCGTTTGGGGGTATTGCCATTAAACCTAAAATGTTCATATTTTTCTCTTTGCTGCAATAATTATAAAAAGCATCAACTTCACCATAAGGAACTCCTGATTTTTGTTGTTCATTTCCAATATTAACCTGAATAAAATAATTGATAGATTTATTCAATAAGTTCTGAGATTTCGATAAAACATCCGCTAACTTTTGATTATCCAAAGAGTGAATATAATCAAAAATTTCTACCGCTTTTTTTGCTTTATTGCTTTGTAATTTACCAACCATGTGTAATTTTAATTCTGGTTTGATTTTCTTGATTTCTTTCCATTTTGACTCGGCTTCCTGAACTTTATTTTCACCATAATGAAGGTGTCCATAATCAATTAAGGGCATAATATGCTTCAAATCAAACGTTTTACTCACAGCAATAATTTGAGCAGAATTTTTCATTTTTGAATCAATAATATTCGATTTTATTTTATTGAAGCTTTCGACTACTATATTCATATGTTTTCAACAAAGAAAAAGTATTACTTAATAATAGAAAATACCAGAGATATTGATCTGAATAACATTA